>JACCDO010413767.1_pt1 | contig 16948 bp, 15 predicted proteins | sample 7446101 | NCBI WGS metagenome assembly JACCDO01 (sample SAMN15323440, study PRJNA562643) | freshwater metagenome | isolation source: river surface water | place: USA:Blue River Watershed | collected 2017-08-16 | reverse complement strand
TTACAGGTACGGGTTTCACAGGCGCGACAGTCGTGTCCTTTAACGGTACGAATGCTGCTTCTTTTACGGTCGATTCGGCGACGCAAATCACCGCTGTGACAGCCGCTGGAAGTGCCGGACGAGGTAACATAGTTGTCACGAATCCAGTCGGGACCGACACGTTCACGAACGGCTGGACCTATGTTTCGTCCAACTACACACGGTTCTTTGCGGTGACGGACATTTCCACAACAAGCGGTCTGAACAAGACAGCAAGTTCTTGGTTAACGACGGTCGTGTACAGCTCCGCATTGAACTTGTTCGTGGTCGCAGATTCAAACGCAGGAGGCATCACGCAGCCCTACGTGACTTCACCCGACGCAGTGACATGGACTCGCCAAACGGCGCCCGCGGTCGGGGGTAACGATACGATCAACGACATTGCAGCTTCGCCGACCGCAATTGTGTCTGTCGGTGTGTTCCCCGTTATTCGTCGCTCGACAAACGCGACAACATGGACGAATGTGACCGGTTCAAATACGTTAACGTTCCGCATTGCGTATTCACCGTCTCTTTCCAGATGGGCGATCGGTCGTGGTAACACCAACGGGCTATACTACTCAAACAACGACGGCTCGACATGGACGGCCGCCACGGGTGCCGCTGTATACGTCGCGAACGTTTTATGGAACAGTGGCCTTTCAGCCTTTTATGTATTTATGCGTAACGGCGGATCCGTGTACACCTCGAGTAACGGCACCGCTTATACGCTTGCAGCGAACAACGTCCTAGCGTCCGATAATTACCATGCAGCAGCGTATTCATCCGACAGGAATGAGATGATGACGATTGGCAACTATTCCGCAAACGTCTACACTTCAACCAACGGCACGACCTGGACTTTGAAATCAACCATCCCAGGTTCTCTTCAAGTCGTCGGTGTTACATGGTCAAGTGAACTTTATGTCTACGTTGCCTGTACGGACAAGGGTTTATACACGTCGGTCGACGGAACCGCGTGGGTTGCCATGAATCCTTTGACCTGGTCCGGTACGTTCGATTATTCTTGGGGCCGTTGGGTGTACTCGCCGACCGTGCGTAAAGGTGTGGCAGCGTACGTCAACACAGTCTTCCGAACAGAAGACACGCAAAGAGCTTCGCTTTCATTCGCAGCCAGTCAGAACGTTCAAATCGCCAACGATGCAGACTTGCGCCCTGGAACGGGTGATTTTACAGTGGAATGGTTCCAATACCAAACGACACCGAGCGCAGGCACGACGCCGTACGTGTTTTCGATTGCCAACGACCTCGCCGTGTCTGTCAACGGCTCCACAAACGTCGTCTCTGTATTCGTCGGCGGTTCGGCCGTGATCACGAACACACCGAGCAACGTGTACGAACGTTGGTGTCACTTTGCGGTGACCCGTACGGGTACCACGCTCGGACTGTTTAAGGACGGCAACCGGTTAGCAACGGTCGTCAACTCGACAAACATTGCGAACAGCACGAACGTGTTGCGTATTGCAAATTCATCCACGACGTCCAGCAACAATCAGTTCCTCGGACGCATCACCAACTTCCATTTCGTAAACGGTACGGCCCTGTACACAACCGCGACGTACACCGTCCCGACTCGTGAAATCTTCCCTGTCGCAAACACGAAAGTGTTCTTGCCAACACCCGCGGGCAATCTTGTTCAAAACTATTGTCTCACCACAAAAACCATTACGAACAATAGCGCGACGTCGTCCACATACAATCCTTTCTACCTGTAAAGAAATAAAAAGATGTTTCAAAATCTCAATGTGCCCATGACGATCTACCTCGGGATCGTGCACGCAGCTGCGTTCATCGGATTGACACTCGTGCCCTTGTGCAAATGGCAAACGAACACGTTCGCACTCGCACTGTGGCCCATCAGCGGCCTCGGGATCACGGCCGGGGCGCATCGCCTTTGGGCGCACCGTTCGTACAAGGCCAGTGCGCCGCTGAGGTTTGCGTTAATGCTCATGAACTCCATGGCGAACCAAGGGAGCATCTACCACTGGTCGCGCGACCACCGTGTGCACCACAAACACTCCGACACCCCGGCCGATCCGCACAATGCCACGCGCGGCTTCTGGTTTTCACACGTCGGATGGTTGTTGACCAAAAAGGACCCGGCCGTGATCCGCGCGGGGAAAGAACTCGACTTTTCGGATCTCCGCGCGGACCCGTTCGTGTCTTTTCAACGAAACACCGACCCGTGGTTCAACTTGGCGATGTGTTTCGTGTTCCCCCCGATCGTGTCCAAACTGCTCTGGGACGAGAATATGTGGGTATCGTTCTTTGTCGCGGGGGCTCTGAGGTACGTGTTCGTACTTCATTGTACGTGGTGTGTCAATAGTGTCGCACATCTTTACGGAAATAGGCCGTACGATCCGAAAATTTTACCGGCGGAAAACAAGTGGGTGTCGTTCCTTGCAGTCGGAGAAGGGTGGCACAACTGGCATCACAAGTATCCGTTCGACTACGCGGCGAGCGAATTTGGTGTTTTAGAACACTACAACCCGACCAAGTTGTTTATCGACGGCATGGTTCGACTGGGTCTCGCGAGTGAACCCAAGTCTGCTCTGAGCGCGTGGAATAAAAAAGTCGAATTGCAAACTAAAAAATGAAAATCCTGTTTGTATGCACAAAAAACACATGTCACTCTGCGATCGCGGAGGCATGTGCAAGGGAATGGATTGAAAAACATAACTTGTCGACGTTCGAAGTAAGTTCAGCCGGGACTCGAGCGGTACCGGGACAACCCGCCGACGAAGTCGCGCGTGAACTTTGTTCGCCGTACCTACACGAACACGTGTCGAAGGAACTAACACAAGAACTCGTGCATCAATCGGACATTATCTACGTCATGTCCGAAAAGCATTATTCGTTTGTCCACAAGACGTTCGGGCCGGTTGTTCCCACGACGTATTATCTGTCTTTTGTAGATACCATCCCGGAATATTGTTCACACGGACTGTACGAGGTCATTCGACGAAACACAATTCAACAGCTCGAAGAATTATTTCATCTGTAAATAAAAGATAAAAACGAAATGGATAACATTGTGATCATCGGAGGGGGGCTTGCAGGTTTGTACGCGGCCTTTTTGTGTTCGCATTATTACCCAGACGCGCGCGTGCGTATCTGTGAGGCACACAATCGCCTCGGGGGTCGCATCTACACCGTTCGAAAAGAAGGATTTCAGTTCGAAGGTGGTGCGGGTCGGATGGGGCCGCCGTACGCCCAGCCGATTTTGTGGAAGCTCATCGAGTATCTCGACCGGACATGTACGGACGCGTCACATCTCGTTTTGCCGAAGATTGGAATGATGCAACCACAACAAGACGTTCGAGACATTGTCCGGGCCATTCAGCTCCCACCCGGCCCCGAACGGTCTGCACAGCAAATCCGGTTTGGGTACGACGCCGAGTTCGAAATGCTGAATCCGCAAGTCGCAGGGCCGTACATCGACCGGCATTTTCACGGACCGTTTTACAGCATTCAAGGCGGCTTGGACCAAATCACAGACCGGCTTGCAAGAGAGGTCCAGAAGAATCCGAACGTGTCCGTCCACTTGCAAAAACGGATCAGACAAGTCACGCCGACACACGCGGATGATTTCCCGTACACCAAATTGTTTGTGTGCGTCGAGGATCCGACCAAAATAAAGTTCGAGTCCGTACGAGTTCCGCCTGAACTCGCGTTCGCGCAACCGGTTGAGTTGATGCGTGTCTTCATTCAAGTCGTTGGAGAAAATGTCCCGCACGAAAAACGAACGGGACCCGGGCCGATTCGGATGTGGATTCCGATGGACCCCGAACGAGGCTTGTACCAAATCTATACGGACTCGCACTGGGCACGCGAATGGAACAAGATTCAAAAGTTTGAAGAAAACCTTCGAAACGCAACTGTGCAGAACACGGTTCGCATGTTTTTAAACAATGCCGAAGCATCTGTCCGCGTGGTTGATTTTGAGTATTGGAGACGGGGCGTTCATGTCTGGACGCGCCCGGTTGAAAAACTTACGCAATCCCCAGGCGAGCCTGTTTGGTTCGCTGGCGAAATCGCGTCGGTACATTCATTCGGATGGATGGAGGGCGCGTTAGACTCCGTCCGTGCTTATTTTGACTGATTTCATTTCAGCTCCGAGACTCCAGATTTTGTACGCTCCCAAAACACGTTCGTACGGTTCGTCTGTAAACCCGAGGGCGGAGCCGAGTTCTAAATACCAATCGAGCCGTTTGGGGTCAGACGCGTAGGCACGATCCTCTTCAAAACAAAACTTGGAGGTGAAGTATCCGCCGGGAGGATCTTGAAAGATGAGTTCAGAGAACTCGACAAAGACCTGTTCGCAAATGTCGTCCCACATGTGAAAGTACGGCGTCGGGTCGGACACGTGTAGAATCGTTTCGAAGAGTCGTGTCGCGTTCATGTCGTTTGTTTCTTTTTGAACATGAATAAAAAACAAAATTGAAAATGCACACACCGTATGAAATACTCGACCGGACTCTCTCGAGCCCCGCGCACTTCCTCGCGGCATATCTCGTCCTCGCAAACACGTTTTTGATTACCACGCATCACCCCCTCAACGAAGTTGACAAGCACGAATATGCCATTCTGTACGCTTGGTGGATTATTTTCGCATGCACACAAATTTACAACAAGTGCACGGACGACTATCCCGCTGAACAAACTTCGTCGCACGAGCAAGAAGAACAGGAGATTGACCACGCCCTCGACATGTTTAGACGTCCGGCCGGAGGGCGTTACGCCTCTTCTAACTAAACCACGATTAGGTAAAACACAGACGACACAACGATGCTCGACGGATACGTCACTTTCACGACCGCGTCCTTTTTTAAACCCATGTAGCGTGCAACTGGGTCGTCCTTGCGCAAACGGGGAAGTTTGTCCGCAGACGCAAATGCTGCGAAAATAGAGGGATGTTGTTCGACCGGGACGACCTCGTACTGTGGACAATCGTCGTGCGACATGATGTCGAACACGAGTTCGGTGTGCATAAACACATCGATGGGTATGGGGTGTCTCTTGACTTCTTTGACGGCCCCGGTCGTAATCTTTTTGGGAACGACGATGATCCCTTCAGTTGCTTGAACGTCTTCGAACGTCGCCAGCAAAGGATTCACGTCTGGCTTCCCTACCTCTCCAGATGCGAACAAAACAACCAGCTTGCGCGTGTTTGACGCGTCCGTAAACTCGATTTTAGAAGAGTCCTCGTCGTCTCCTTCTAAAATGTCCGTATAGCCACGTACGCGCGCGATTGAATGTAGTGTGTCGATGATTGATTCCATCATGTTTGGAGCTTTATCTTACGAATTCATCCATTCGATTCAAGTTTATTTACAAAAAAACACTCGGTTGACGTACGAGCTTAAAAGCTGTACTTCCTGAGCCCGTACGTGTCGAGAACAACACGTTCGAGTTCTTCAAAGTTTTTTACGCGAACGGGCGTTGCGCGTTCGTGCAGGATGTACGAGCGTGGCTCGCGCCACTTGTATATGATCTCACGAACGTCTTTGATGTCGCGACGGAAACGAAGGGTTGCGAACATCATGTCCAACGACGTCGCGGACACGGACGACCCGTTCTCAAAATGTATTTCGAACATTGGTTGCTTTTGTGTTTCTTGGATTCACAATTTTTTGTCCGGACACACTCGGACCATTCGGAAACAAATGTCACATGTACACAACACGGTCTTCGATGACGTCGCCGTGTTCGAGAACGACGCTCGTGCCTTGGGCAACGGTCTTGTCGTTGACCTTGGTGCCTTTTGCGCTTATGCACGTGAGCACAAACGTGCCGCGGGAAGGTTGCGTGATCTCGAAGTGGTCTTCGTCGAGTTCGCGATGAACGACAGTAGGACGGAAGGAGTCGTCGATTTGGCGCGAAGGCATGTCGCGCACAAACATGCGTGTGCCGTCGAAAAAGTCGCACGAGTACTCGTGCACGACCGGACGGGACCCGCACGTGATTTTTGTCTGGTCGGAGTACACAGGCTCGTCCAGCACGGTCGTGTGGATGTCGATAAAGTCCCAGTCCCATGAAGAGACGATGAGTCCGAAGCGCCCGGTCGTGGCTCTGCTTACGCTCGCCTGCGTCGTCGGAGCTGCTGGTGACGTCGTGGTGGTGGTCCACAGGGGCGTATATGAAGTTTTGCGGCGATACATTTGTTTGGTGTTTGTTGTGTTGTGTGTGTTTCGTTCGGCCTTTTTTGTCCGGACAGTTGTCATCCATTTGGAAACTTAATGTGTTACCGTAAAATTTTGTTTACATAAAAAAAACGAGCCGTCGCATGTGTTTTTGACGAACAAAGAGAGCAAACAATAATGTTGCACACACAATTGGTTGCGTCATACATCCGTGATTATACGTCCACACACGAACGCAAACCGAGTGTGGACGTGCGCGATTTCATATCTTTCATACGTTCACGTACGCATGCGGAATGTCCCATGTGGTTCCATCGGTGCAAAGACCGCTCGGCCGATGTGCCGAAGCGCGAGTGGCTCCACGAGCGCTTTCTTCCTCCGGACTACAGAGTCCCGAAGGTCGCGGAAGTGCTCAACTGCACACATGTGCTCCAACGGCACGCTCCTCCAGTCGATTGCGTCGCTGCGAGTCAGGCACGTTCCATCTATGACGGAGAAGGGTACACATACGAAGCTTACCGCCGCCGTCCGGAGATGTTTGACGCCTTCCGTCTGTCGAGCTTTGCGTGCATGGTTCTCGCGGAGCTCATCGAGTATCAAGGTGCACCGGTGACCGTGCGTTTGTCCGAGAAGCTCATGGTCCAAAAGGGGATCGAAAAGGACACAGTTTGTGTCTTGAAGCCGTACGGGTGCCACGCGGACCATGTGGTTGGTGACCGTTCGTTCACGCCTCAGTCCGAGCTGAAACGGGTCGGGGGTCAGATCGTAGGGGACGTGCGACTGCTCGAATGTCGCTGGAACCTGTCGAGCGAAAACCGGATCGACACGTACTTGTTTGTGCAAGAGACGATCGAGACCCTTGCGATCCCCTTTAAGCTTGAGCGCGATCCGCTTACGGACACGTTTTGGCTGCGCGTGTTCATGCTGGAGATGACCGTTGCGCTGGACGAAGCGGGCGACTTTACGGACAGGTTGGTTGTGAATCCGTGGTATCTTTTTTTGAAGTCGCACCTTTTTTACTGGAGGTCACTGATGGACACGGACCTGCCGCACGTCCAAGTTTTGCATTCGCACGGGTGTGTGGATTCGTCCGAAGCGCAGACGGTGACCGTTCCGCACTTGGAGGTGAACGTTCGGGATTCGTGGAACATGAGCGAGTCCTCGCAATTCGTCGAGCGTCCCCGCACGTCCGCGATGGCGAGCAATTTTTCGACCGGGGCCGTGTGGTGCCTGGACATGCCGGACTACCCAGAGGCGATTGAGAGTCCTTCGCAGATCGAGCTGAAACCGCCCGAATTGCCGTACTTTACCCGCGACGTGCTCTTTACACTCGTACGCAGCACGTCCGAGCGCCACGTCGCACACATGCTGTCGCGCGGGGACAGGTACGTTACGTCTGCAGGAACCACGTACGGCCATGTGACGTGCACGTACGGCCCCGCTGCGGACATTTTCTTGATGTACGTGTCCACGTGCTACAAGGTTGGGATTCATTACCGCGTCGGTCACGTCGTGTTTGTGACGCGCGATGCCGAACGGACCCGTGCATTCTTCAGTCGGCATATTCGCGCAGACCGCCCGTGGATCCAGGAGGATGTGTTTTTGGCATTTGCAACACGTGCGTGCCGTCTGTGCACGTCCACGAACCTCTTGTCTCCGCCGGTCCCGGTCGGTCGCGTGTTGTTCCACGACGAGTTTACGACCGCGTGCATCCACAAGGGGACGTGGAAGTTGGCCGGGTGCGGTTGTGTGCCGTGCGTGTCTGCGCGCAACGAACCGATGTTAGGAGTCTATTAGACAAATTCGTTGTGGTCGTCGGCGGGGTTTATTTCTTCGGGAATGTAGATAAAATTGGGGTAGATTTCTGCGAGTTGGAGGAGCATGTGTGGGTACGCGCGGCCCCGTTCGGTGTAATTTAATTGTCGTTTGAGGTACATCCACTTGACCATGCAATCATCAATCAAAAATACGGTTAGTACGGACCCAATGACCCACCATAATACACTATTAGAAGCCAAAAATCCCAGAATGATACACCCGAAAACAAGAACGATCACCGAAACAACAAACCGGTAGAACGCGTCGATCACTAACCTGTGTGTGAACATCTTTTTTTGTAATTAGTCGTGAGCAAAAAAAAGAAACACAAAAAACGAAGAGCACCCATACCGGGATTCGAACCCGGGTCTAGGGAGTGAAAATCCCGCATGCTAACCTCTACACCATATGGGTTTGTTTGAATACATTCGACTAGGTACGTGCGTGTATATAAGTTTCAAAAATGTGTCCCATCGGAGACCCGGAAGCATTCAAGAAGGAATACATTGCACACGTCAGAGAACTGACGGGTCACGAACTCGACCGTCTCAAGGCCGAGAGCTACGACAAGTACCTCGACCGTGTTGCTGATGTTCTCGATTACGTCTTCGACACGTTTAACCAAACGAGGTACATGATGACAGACAATTTTTTGCGCACGGTGTACACGACAGCTGTCGAAAACGCAAGGTACGCAACGCACACACTAGACCACCGAACCAAGCCGTGGCATATCAACGAACGACTGGAATACGTCCGCGCGGTATCCAACGCGCTTATCCAAAAGATTGAACCGCTGTTGTAAGTTCTGTAGATTTTTTTTTCGTGGACATGTCTTATTAAAAAATCAAATGAATCCAACTGCAAACCAAGTCGAGTTCGAGAGTGGCCGTTCGTTCGCAAACCTGATTCGTTCGAGCACACGTCGGGTTGCGTCCGAAGCCGTCACGAACCACTTCGACCAAATCTCGAAAAAAGACGCACTTGACATGCTCAGCGGAAAAATGACCGAGGCGGAAACAAGACTGCTTCTCACAGACCCCCGTATGAGCCAATGGATGAAAGAACATAACTTCGACTTGTCGAACGGGTTCGACATGGACAGAATGATCCAAAACCGCATGGTCCCAAACGTTCGGAAAGTAACACAAAACGCACTAGGACATGGCGCCATTCTCGCGAAACACACCGGACAGGACATCGCGTGGCAACCCAAACGGGCCGTCGAAAAAACCGAATTTGTGCGTATGGAAGAAACCAAAATGCCCGATATGATCGGACATAATGGCAAAGGCACGGTCCAAAACACAACCGCTCGAGGCCTCGATTATTACTCGAGCATGATCGGCAAGAACCTGAACGGCGTCAGCCCGATTGAACAGATCACCGTCGGGCGTGGCATTGCTGCCGACGGGTCGTCCTCCATGAACTTGCACTATGGCTCAGCTATGCGTGCGGACATGCTGCGCGACCCCGGGCAGCAGCGCAGTATCAACGTGTACAAGGCCATCGACAACATGGACACGTCCAAAACGCGCCCGCTTCCCGAACAGCTGGCATCCGTGCCCGCACCAGAAGTCGTCATCCCCGCGATGAAGGACGCGCGTATCGAGGCGAGCAATATGCAAAAGTTCACGTCCAAAGAATACACCGAGACCGTCGCGCCCCGAAACTTGTTCGACTGGCTCCAGACCAACCAGTACGAACTCGGACGTGTCCCGAACGAAACCATTGAACACAACTTGGATCTATTGAAACTTCAGCACCCCGAATGGAACGGCAAGTCCCAAGCGCGCCCGACCGAAAACACGCACGCAGTCGAGAACAAGACGTACGAGTTCGAACGGAGCAACCACGGAAAATCACTCAAGTCCGCCATCGAGCAAATGTCCGTCGAGTTCATCCGGCACCCCGAAGCTGACCCCATGCGGTCGGCGCACGAGATCCGCATCAACTCGGAAAGACGCTTTGCGCCTCGTGTCGAACCTATTCAGCTCGGAGACGCCACGCACGATCCTCGCAAGGTCCGTTCGGATCTGGACCTGCAAAACAAAAACTCGGGGAACGTGCAGTACTACTCGTTGACAACTGCGCTCGAACGGATCAAGCAAGATTTATCTACCGAAACGACCAAGCTCATCCCGCGCCAGCTCGACGGCACCTACGACCCCCGTCCCTCGCACGGCGGCGGGCAGGAATCCGTTCCTGGCATACAAACGTTCGGTGAACGCACGGAAGTCGATCGTGGTGTTCGCACGCCCCAGGACATCCCGACACACATGGGTATGCAGTTTAGACCGAATGAGGTACGCAACTTCGGCGAAACGACCCTGTTCGTCAAAGACCGCCCGGAGACGAATTACATCACTCCCGGTACGCGCAAGGGTCTCGGCTCCACGAACGTGGGGCCGGGTGAGAACGCGAACGGGAAGAACGAGATCCGCATGAAACTCGTGCAGGAACATCGGGGGCTCGCCAACGACCAAACGTCGCTCGCACTGCCCCGTTCGGAAGTCGCATCGGTCGTCACGACGCGCAAGCTTCAGATGGGTGGGACGGTTCAGCCGACGCAGGCCATGGACGAGTCGCTTCGCTCGGAGAGAAACAAGTTTATGCGACCGGGTTCCTACAGCGACCCCACGAGGGTGGGTGAGTCTACACGCGGGGGCCGAAAGGTGTCCTTGCGTGAAGCGTTGGGGACCGAGTCGGCTCACGCGCCGAGTGCAAACGTGTTGATTATCTAAATTATAAAAAATATTTATGTCCGTGCAAAAAATAAATAACAATCATGGAATCGCTTAAGTTGTGGGCAAGTGCCCTGATGGGTTTTCGCAAGCCCGATGGAAGCATCGATTGGATGATGACGGGGTTCGTGTGGATTTTTACGTTGCTCATCTTGGTTGCAATTATTGCCCCGATTATCGTCGCGACCAAGAAAAAGTCAAAGTTTGGAGCAACTCTTCGGGCAGACAATCCTCTGTCCGTCAAGGTTTTGACAGCTTCGTCGAATCCGATGGTTGACGTCGAACCTTTCATGACAAATGTTTATAAATTACTCGGTGAGTATGCTAAATCGGGTGGAGGAATTTCCGGCTGGTCCTATGAAACAACGAGCACCGTACCAGCTGGTGTGGTCCAGGTCGTTTACGATGGCGGTTTGGAAAGCCTGATGGGTTCAGCACCGGTCGGAACCGTGCTTGCCTACCTATCCGTGCGAGATAGGGACCGCCAGTTTAGCGTCGCGTGCAGTGGCAACACAAACACTTGCGACAACTCGCTCCCTATTCTTAACTTTGCAAAACCGGTTATCGCGATCAAGGCTTCTGAACCCACGCCGAACGCATTTGTAACTAGCTTATTGAACGATCTGTTGAAACCTACATTTCACAAGTTTACGTACGTTTCTGACCCGTCTATCCCTTCGGGTATTGCGAAATTCGTGTTGATAGACTACATCGTGGCGCCTACTCTTCCTGGAGAACGGTGGCGACGTGTCGACAACAAGGTTTTGCCGATTGAACTCGCAGAAACACCGACAAACACTACATACACATCTGCAACTGCAGCCGCTCTTTATGATAACATAGCAAGCAAGATGCGCAGCAATGCTCTTCGTTCCGTTCTTGTCGCGCCCCCGCTGTACACGAAATTCAAATTGTCAATCGAAGCGCCTGAGAGTCGTATGGACTTCGCGAACGAGGTTGCGCAAAATTTCGAGAGAATTAAGGATAGAGAATTAACAGACCTTGAAGGTCTGTTCTATTCGTTTAGCACCGAAGTGAAAACAGCCGCGACACAAAATATCACTATTTACTTGACCAATATCGATACGAACGCAGTCTCGGGCCTGGCACCTGTCCAGCAATGGACCTCGTCCCCTCTCACGTTGCTGATTGTTCCTGGTAACATCCGTAACACCGAAATGGTCTTGGAAGGTACCATTGCTTCCTTAAAACAATATGCGGATGATGCTAAAATGATGAATGGACGACCCGAAGTGATCAAAAATTACGGACCTGTCGTATTCCGTCTCGAAGGCGACATGGAACCGAAGATGATGGCATCCCGAATCGAGGCGTTGACAGCGGGGGTCAACTCGGATAAGATAGTAAGCGTGCAACTCAAATATGTTCAAAACAAAAACAAAAAGCGCCCTATCGGAGACGTGTACGTCTACTTGGAATCGTACGACCAACAGATGGTAAAACAACTACCTGCTGACATACAGGCGTTAGAACCCAAATTCAAGCCGGGCATGTTCCTCGGAGGATTTAGAGGCTATCTCGTTGTAAATGGGGCTGCACGATCGAGGATTCCGAACAACCCGTTGTTTATCTCACCCGAAGACCCCGATGTCTTCAAAATGATTATGGGCTTCAGAAACTACATGTTCGGCAAAGGAGAGCTCCCAACGGAGGAGGACATTCTTACGAGCCGTGGGTGCCATCCGCAAGATCCATGCCCTTCGTGCCCTACGTGCCCTCCTCCCCCTCCCGAGAAAACCTGTCCGACATGTCCCACCCCCCCTCCGTGCCCCTCGTGCCCTCCTGAAAAAATCTGCCCGACGTGCCCGACGTGCCCGACGTGCCCGACGTGCCCTCCTGAAAAGGTTTGTCCCACGCCCGACCCGTGCCCCTCTTGCCCTCTTTGGGACCCGTCCAAGAAGGCTCCGACCGGCAATGACATCCAGATCATCACAAACACAGGCATGAGCAACCGCACAAGACTCTTACCGACCCTCGCGGAACTCATTCGGGTCCGTCTCGCGTTCGCCAACAAGACCGCAAACTTCACGTATCCCACCGCAAACACCGGAACCAACGGTGTGAACACGTCCACGATTCGTATCAAGTTCAAGACGTACAACAAAACGTTTTCATTCCCGACAACAGACGCGGCCATGCGCACCTTCGTGGACACGATCGTGGCAGATCTCACACCTCTGTTAGCTTAAATTCGTGGATAAAGTCTTAAAAAACATGCGTCACCGTTTGTTTCACCCTTTGGAGTCGTTCGACCCAGAAGATCAACAGGTACGACGAAATCCATCCGCCGGACAAAAAACGGCGCAGAAAAATGTAGTACAATGGGGTCCTGCGTTAGTCGGAATCGTGTTCTTGTGTACAGTGTGGCTGATGGCGCATGTCTTTTCGACTTCGAACGGACCCGTGCGGAACCTGCGTTAATAAATCAAAATTTACCCGAACGTAAAAAATAAAAAGCATTAAAAAGATGTTGTCGTTTGACAGGTTTGTACAGAAGCGCAAAAAACAGAAACAAAAGAAACACATCCCGGCATGGAAGCACGCACACAAGTACTCCCACGCCGCATGGTCTTTGTTCGGAGTCGTCGTTCGCCCCGACGATCGCACGCGCGTCCGTTCGGACACCATACAGGGGCGCTTGCGAATCCGTCTGGCCATGTTACAGATCGATGACCCCAGATCGAACTGGACGCAGCTCAATCAACTCGCCGAAGACGCCGCGTTCATCAACACGTTTTACTCAGCGTCTCCCGAAGCCAACTCGATTCGGTACGCAGAAAGCAGGTTTCGTGGCGTCACGGGCACGCCGATGTGGAGACGTCTGTTCCCGGACGGCTTTTTTGACCGTGAGTACACAGACGAACTCGGTCTTCAACAAACGTATGGCGCACCGGTTCGGACGGCAACCGTGCCGTATTTGCTTGGTCAGAGCTTTGCGTACTGCATGATGCAAGAACTGTTCGAGTACCGTAGGAGATACGAAATGGGTTTGTACGAAAGCAGAATCATGTCCGAGATGGACCTCATGTTTGCAGACTCGTTACTTCATCCGGCCACCGGCCGCGTGTACGATCTCGACGGCACCATCTACGTTCTTATGGGAGAACTGCACACGCCTGCGAATTGCATGAAGCGTTCGGCAAATGCAATTACAACTGGTAAATTTTTTGTCGATCTGGTCGCGTCATGTCCGGACGTACGTTTTGATATGTTTGTCGAAAATGCACCCAAAACAGTTCTTCCGCCTACCATGCGCACAATCACCGAAGCAGAAGAGACCGAAGATGACGACGAAGTACAAATTGTCGAAAGCACAGGAGGTGCGGGCGCAGGTGCGGGCGCAGGTGCGGGCGCAGGTGCAGGTGCAGGTGCGGCGGGTGCACGCGTGGCAGGCCAAGTAGCCCCGTATGACAAATGCCAAGATCGATTATCGTATATTTACATGCAACGACGAAAGGGGTTGATGGAGGGCCGTACCATTTCAGACATTGACGCCGAACTTGTTCGTCAAGGTGGCACATACTTGCCAGATGTTGACGACGGCGCCATTTATTCTATAAACCACGGGTTTTTGTCGGCCCCTCACTTGTACTTTTTTACCGCATTTCCCACTCCACATGCGTGGAAAGCCAAGGGTATCTTGAGCAACGTGCGTGTGCACAGCGAAGATTTGCGAAACACGGATAACCGAGCGTCGGCAGGCGAGGCTTCAAGGGGACATTACCGAGACCCTCGACTCGCACCGCTTCGAGAATCCATACAGGATCTTGTGGGCGGTTTTGTTTCGCGCAATCCCCTGCATAAACTTTCGTATGAATACATATCGAGTATAAACTTTCGTGACCTCACTCTTACATTTGGCCGCCCTCATAATCTTCCGATTGCTGTGACGCTAGCTTCTATCCAGTTGCTGGGTGGAGACGTAGCAGAGGCAGAACAACGACTCGCTTCAGACCCTAGTGTTGATGATGACGTCCCGACGTACAGAGACGCAGGCTGTAGGATTATTTCGAAGACGCTAACGTCCATCACAGTTTCGTTCGAACGGGTGGTGATGAAAAAATTCAATCGTTTAAGCGAAGACATGCGCAGACACATTCAGACTGCGTTTGACGAAATTTACCAAAGATCGATCGGCCTCCGGGGCACTAACAAGTCTGTAATTTACGAAGCCATGGTAACAGATTTTTATGCATTCACCCGTTCGCTTGTCGACACATCCGGCAGGCAAGGACGCAAACGAGTCGTTCTTCTTCAGGCGGGTGCTCAGCATGTCGAATATTGGAGCCACATCTTGTCATCCATGGGCGCACGTGAATTTATTTATGGCAGCCCTAAAGACATCAGACTTCATTTTCATGCAAGATCGCTCTCGCGAAACGCCGTGAACCTCTCTGCGTTACGTCAACGTCTGATCGATTTGGGTGTCATCCAACCCAAACTCGAGTTCACACCGATTGAGCAAAGGCTCGTCCGGCAAATCTACTTAAAACTCGACACCATCAAGTCGTCCGTGACCCGCCCGGAATCATGCAGACGCATTTGGGGCCTTTTCGACAATATCCTTGAGTGGGGTGTGGATCCACAAGGCAGACAGGTTTACGGACTTTTTCGTAGCGTGGTGAAAGAAATCTCTCAAAGCGTCGGCGAAGTAGATCCGGAAACCAATCGGACCACCAACAACCGTCCGCTCGAGGTCGTCGTTGCGATCGGAAATAAGATACGGTTTGCCTTGGAAATGTTCATCGTAGACCTGCACACACTCCGAGCCCCCTCGACAGTTACGGAAGACGTCACAACCGTCCTCGGACTTGCAGAGACACAACTTGGATTGTTAAATACACGCATCGAACAGTTTTCGCGTGACGCAAGACTTGGCATTTTAAAAGTCAAACGGAAAGCGGAAGGACCGGCAGATCCCCGTTAAAAACTTTAGAGGCCCCAAACACATAAAATGAACAGGACGTATGAACTCGGGCTCGTGCCCGAAGCCGACTTTATCATCGGCGTAGACGAAGCCGGGCGGGGAGCACTCGCGGGGCCCGTCGGCGTCGCCGCCGTGTGCTTAGACCCCGAATTCGTGTTTGAAGATGCTCGTGTGTGCGATTCAAAAAAGTTGACCGCACGTGCCCGAAAGAACGCGTTCGAAGAAATTACGAAACAAGAACAAATCTACGCCGTCGAACTCGTACCGAACGAACTCGTCGACGAACTCAATGTTCTTCACGCGACACTGCGTGGCATGCGGACGTGCGTGATCAGGTGCATCGAGCAACTCAAAGAACAATACGAACTTCCCGAAGACGTTCGTATCTGTGTTTTGGTCGACGGAAACCAACGGATCCCGAACCTGCCCGTCGGAGTCGTACAGCACACGGTTGAACAGGGTGATGCCCTTTGTTATACAATCGCGGCCGCAAGTATCCTCGCAAAAGAATCGCGTGACACATTTGTGCTCGAACAAATGCACACGGAGTTCCCTATGTACAATTTCGCACAACACAAGGCGTACGGAACCGCTGCGCACCTCGAAGCCATACGTACGCACGGCATCTGCAGGTTTCATCGAAAGTCGTTTGGACCGTGCATGTAAGTTTGTGTGTTTCGAATAACAAAAAAATGTCTGTGTGTGTTTTGATTGCGAGGTACAACGAGGACATTCGGTGGGTTCGGTGGCTCGACATGTATCGGATTGACAAAGTCATCATCGTAAACAAAGGCGCGAACGACGTCCGTATGCACCACACATTCACGCCGGATAAGATTTGGTGCCTGTCCGGAGCTCCGAACGTCGGCCGCGAAGGACACACATTTTACCAATTCATTGTGGACAACTACGACAACCTCCCTGAGCATTTAGTTTTATTGCAAGGCAACCCGTTCGACCACGCGCCGCACATTGTCGACAATCTCAACCGGTTCCTGCACGAAGACGTCCGGACTCGTGCGGATTTTATGTTCTTGTCGGAAGAATTGCTACACGTCGACCTCGATGGCGAGGGGCACTTTACAGAACACCCGCTCCCCATGCGGACCGTGTGGGAACACGTCTTCCAAGAACCGAGTCCGCAAGCGCACCGGTGGGTGTTTGGTGCGGGTGCGCAGATGGTCGTGTCGAAACGCATGATCCTCCGACGTCCCCGGGCAGTGTATGAACGGATCGTCCAGGTTCTCCAACGCGGC
>JACCDO010911494.1_pt1 | contig 16951 bp, 20 predicted proteins | sample 7446101 | NCBI WGS metagenome assembly JACCDO01 (sample SAMN15323440, study PRJNA562643) | freshwater metagenome | isolation source: river surface water | place: USA:Blue River Watershed | collected 2017-08-16 | reverse complement strand
TCATCATTCGCATGCGTTGCGATAAAATTTCAATGCGAATAAAAAACATTTTGATACGTTCCGTAAATTCTTGCATAATTGTTACAATACCGCCATACATGGTTGCAAATGCCAGTTTAATTTTTTTACTAATCTCAACAAGAGTACTAAGGACTCCTATAAAACCACCAAATATTGCATAGACAGGTCCCAAATATTCTTTGGCTTGAATATCAAACGATGATTTCATACAATAATTAAAATTATCGCTTGTATCATATCCATAAAGGCTTGCAAATGGCATAATATGTGGCTGACAGCGTATATTATTCCAATCTGCGCGTTCACCCATTTTTACAAAAACAGACGCAAAAATGTATGCAAGTATTGAAAAAAAGATAGATAAAAATATAATAGGTTTACTATTAGATTCTATCTGTGCTTGTGTTTGCGGCTGCGATTGCTGCAAACCATCCATCTGTTGTTAAGTCATGTCTTTTCATTGTCCTCTAATTGCACGCAAGCTGTGAGCAATTAGAGAATAATCTCATCTATTATTTACGAACAAATGTTCCAATTGCATATGTAGATTCTACATAATTTGCATCTTCTGCAAACACTTTTGAAGCAGCAGGCTTCACTCCTTTTGCACATTTAGCGGCGAGCGATAATCGTTTAAAAACTCGAAGAGGGCCTTGATCACTTATTGCTTTTTTAAGAGCAAGTCGCCGGGCTGTTACAGGAAGACGGTATTGATAATTATATTTGAACATTTCTCCACGTCGTAGCTTCTGGCATTCACTTGAGTTAATTAGAGACGATGTTGTGCGTGCAGGCTGTTTTACACGCGATACTCTGCGTCGATCTGTTGTTTTCTCGCGAATACATGATGCCTTTACAGTAGCTGTCTTTTGTTTTGGATAAATCTTGTAACGGGTGCCATCTTTGCGCTGTACTGAGAATCCTTTTACGCGTGTTTTTGTGTGAAATCTGCGAGTATACGCCTTTCGATAGACATAACCTTGTGGGCACCGACGTGTAATTTTCCGCACAGTACTCATGATGCCCCCACCATTTGTGGTGGGGGCATGTGCTGGCTTAACTAGTTTAGATGCTGAGACAGCAGGTGCACGACTACGCCGTGTTACTTTGCGTTCTGCCGATTCATGAACACAGCGTGTCGGAACTCGTACGCCATTTTTACGAGTATATCCTGTCTGTTTTCTAAACCCTGAAGGACATCCAAGGAATGGATTATAATATTTTGCTTTCTTAAAACGAATTCCTAAACTAGGAAACGAGAACTTCATATTAATTAGACTTGATATTTTCTGTGCACTGCTTTTGAGCTTTAAAATTATAAACAAATTGACATACAAGTAAATTTTGTTTCAAATAATATTTAAATGTATATGTTTGAGTAGTATTACGTGCAATATAATTGCGCATTTCATTAATAAATGGAATAATAATATTATTCATTTTATCATTATTTATTTTATCATTATTAATTAATTCATTATACGATTCGTTTGGATCATATATAATATTATAAATATGCGATAAAAATTTTGTATAATGGTCAATAACGGATTGATCTTGACTCTTGAGGGTTCCAAGAAACAATGGCCATATTTTTTGTTTAAATTCATAAATCTTATTTAAAAATATATCAAGTTCTGTGTTGTTTGTATTAGGGTTATTCTCTTGTTTACGTGACGCAGAAACAACACCTGGTTCAAGTGATTTAACACCTCCTTGTTGTTCCATATCTACTTACATGCTTTCCAAAAACAATAGCCGGCTAATCCTAGACCAACAATTCCTGCAAATATTGCAGCTTCCTTGAAACGACCATTTTCATATTTAGCATAATTCATAAATGACTCTGATTCAGATTCAGAATCAGGTGGAGTCCACTCGGGCTTACTACGATCAATCGCAACTGCTAATTCCGCTAAATTACCTGCATAACGAGCATTTACATACCATACTTTAATCATATATGCCAATAAATTTATCTCTTCTTCAAATTTTGCTTTGCTAATATTGTCGGGCGGTAATGGAAGACCGAGAATAGCTTTATAAGTATCAAAATAGACAGGAGAAATTAGGCCACTCATAACTGCTTTTGCCCCCCATTCTCCACGAAATTCACCATATTTTTGCGAATTAGTTTTAATAAGTTTAGAGACTTCAGAAGTGTTGACTTCTTTTGCGGGATCATCAATACTGGGAGCGATTGCTACCGCTAAAGGATCTTGACGTGTATACAAACAATTAGCTTGTGTAGCATCTCCTTTCATACGTAATAGTTCTGTTTCAAAGCCTCCAAGAACAGAATCTGATGTAAGATTTGTTCCTTGTGCATATAATGTATTTGTACATAATGGCGGAAGCTTAGGAAGCTCTTTTGATGGCGCCATACTATCTTATTGAGCGTTTAAAAATTGTGAACACATTCTATTACATATAAAAGATGCCCCCGCCACCTAGTCGTCGTCCGCCCCCGGTAGAGCGCAAATCTGCACAGGAGGCGCTTGCAGAATCTGCAAACCGCCCTCTGGATTTTGATGCGGAGGCTCGCACAGTTTTCCTACGTAACGCCCTACAGCAGGTTCGTGAAATGCAGGCAGATGGTCGCACTACTGATGAAATACGCCAAGCAATTCCTCTTTTCTCTGAAAAATATCCTGAACTATTCAAGAAAGTAACAACACCTGGTGAGGATCTAACACCTTTACTCGGAATGCTTGGACTTTTAGAGAAGATTGGTACTGGTGAGGTGACTCATCATAATGCATCCATTATGGTGGGTCAAGCTCTTGCAATGAAATATATGCCGGCGCATTTACGTGGCAGTATCGACGGCAGCAACAGCGGTGGCGGCAGTAACGGGAGCAACTAGCTGACGTAGACTTTTCTCAATATCATCAGCAAACTCCCCTGCTCTTACAACAGGCGTCACAATTGGTAAATGAAAGCGATTACAAAATTTAATACTTTCTGATATGTGGTTATTCCAAATATCAGTATGTTCGCCCGTAAATCCTTTTTCAGCAAGTGCCAATGTGTTCTCAATAATCTCAACCTGCTGAATTGATCTACACTTCTGTAACTCTCTATATTCATTAATTCGTCCTCCTGGATTCTTCCAAATATGTGCCGGCAAAAAAGAGGATGACAAAATACGTGTAAATACGGAGGCCACATACGTTCCATGCTGACGCTTATAACCAATACCAATGAAGTACTGTTCAGAATTACATGGCCTACTTGTTGCAGGTTTATAAAGAGTCCATGACTGAAAACAACTACCCAGACCTAATATAAGATCTTCGGTTGGACTTGAAAAACTATCAAATATCTTCAATACAAATGCTCCATTCTCAGATAAACATTGTAGGGCCATTAGTGATGAGGCAATTAGAAGTGGGTAAATTGTCTTCTCCTGCTCATCATAATTGGCCGCAAAATCAACACCCCCATCCGCAGTAAAAAGATGAATTGTACCTTTACATTCATCACTAAATGACTGCCGATTCGCCTCATCTAAAATATCTCCAGTTCCCGATTGACCATATAAGATTTTAATCTCAGGATGCTTCTTTAAAAAATTCATTGCACGCTTCCAACCAGGCACCTGGTTCTCATTCGGCTTCAACGTCATTGCATATGTCTGAATAATGCGCTTCTTATATCGCGCCGCCTCATCATAAATTGCCTGAATAAACCCACCTGGCCCCTCACACACATGCGCCGTTCTAAGTGTCTGTAAATTAAAACGACCCAGTAAATTTGCAACCTGGATCATTTCAACCATCTTAAAATACGAGCGACTAAGCGGCTTCAACATACAAATTGATGGTGGCGTCGGCACATAACCATTTGTAGTAAAAATAGGTTCATATATGTTTGTCAATTTTTTATAATATTCCCAAACATCTTCATTTAGGTGAGCGATATTATCCTTAATTGCTGTGAGTTCAGCTGGTGTATTATACTGCCAAGGCTGCTCCTCACTAAATGCAACTTCATCGAGTTCCAAATTGGCAATTCGCGAATTCCATTGTAGGGCCTCCCATGGAGGTGAACCTTTGATCGTCGACATAGTTATCTAACTGCAGCGACAGTTTAGATGATCTCGAGCTCTACATCCTCCTCTTGAATCATATGCGTCTTACGTGTAGGAATTGCTGCAGATAGCGCCGTCTTTGTACGAGCACATGCGTCTGCGATGTCATCCACAATTAGGTCATCCAAATCCTGTGCTTCCTCCTCCTCCTCAATTGTATCCATCGGTTTCAGATCTGCAAGCAGGCCTGGTAGCACCTGCTCATCGAGCATGATCTGACTAAATGCTGTACCACCACGAATTGGCTGGCCCATCATAATATTCGCAGATACACCCGTCACAGGGTCCACCTCACCATACAACGCCGCGCGCAGTAGAATGCGCTCCGTCTCCTCAAAACTGGCTTTTGCAATAGGACCAATGTCATTCTTATTAATACCATAACGATCTGCACTCATCAGACGACCTGCACGTGTCATCACATCACATAGCAGACCAAGATGGCGCGAGTTAATGCCTACCTCCTCAAACAGATTGGTAATCTCCGTTAGAAGCACAGCACGTGCTGCCTCAACACCTAACTGCCCATACACATCATGGACATTTGTACTATATAGACGATTACCATCTACCGCAGGATGATTCATAACCTCCATGAAATTGGAACCATCCGTATCAAGAATGTACTGTTGCACAGTCTTATACTCGCCATCTACATCAGCTACATATGTGGAATCCTGGCGGAATGTCACCGCCTTAATTCCAGAAACACCACGAATCACCGTCGTATTCAGCAAATTGTTCTGGAACCGTTTGATCACGTCAATATAATCTAATTGACCCGCAACAGGCTTTGTCATAATGCGAATACGCATTACAAGGCGCTTGCTATTATAATCACTATAGATCATTTCAATATCATTTGTCTTATTTTCTAGGATAAATGCAACATCGTTCATGGTGATATTTTTATTGAACATCTTTTCACGGTCAAACTCAATACGCAGCACATATTTACTAAATGGTGTATAGCTCTTCTTTTGTGCCGAGATATTTTCAAAGGTCTGATAAAACTCCAGCAGCTCACGATCTTCCTCGATTACAGAGTCGAGATTAGATGGGTCATAATAAATGCCTGCTTTCAGGATAATATCGCGTAGTAGAGTCATTTCTAGATCCTGACTCACTTCGCGCGCTTTCTCCTTTGACTCACGATATTCAGGCTTCAGATACACAGTTAGGGATGTCGCCTTTGGATTCTGCGTCACCTTCAGCAACTCCTTAAGGCGTGGCACACCTCGAGTTACATTGCTCTTCGATGCTACACCTGCCAAGTGGAAAGTGTTCAGTGTCATCTGCGTAGAAGGTTCACCAATCGATTGCGCTGCCAGAATACCAACTAGCTCACCAGGCTGCGCCCAAGCTTGCCAATTCTTCATTAGTAGCATCTCAATTAGGGTGTCAAACGCTTTCTTTGTGAACCGCTCCTTCACAATTAGGATGTGTGGTGCGAGTTGGAAGCGTAGAAGAGCGGCCCAAATACGATTGTAATTCTGCGTCTTGGCCAGAAGTTTCTGAATGCCCTGGAGAACATAGAGAGGTGTGAGATCGGTCTGACCTGCCTTGGAGTCAAGTCCAAAACGGATCTTGATATTGTTGATCAACCGCTCAATATTCACAGGTGAATGTACACCGCCTTGACGACCAGAACCGAATACGCCCTCTACAAGCATCTTACGATCTTCGAGGACATCTTCGACGTAACGCATAAGTTCATCTGCATCCTGCTCACGTTCAACACCAGGCTGAATGATAGTACTGAAATCAACGTCCTGCAGTGCAAACTGTTTGCGTACATCCTGTTCTGTTAGTTTACCAAGTGGTAGATTCTGCCCTTCCAGCTTCGTTGCATTTACACCATCCTCGCCATAATGGAACTGAATGATGTTCATGTTTGCATCACGTACAGAGCCATCATGTTGCACTACAAGGTCCTCCATCGCCTTTACGAGCTGACGCTGAATATAGCCTGTATCAGCAGTCTTCACCGCAGTATCAATTAGACCTTCACGACCTGACATAGCGTGGAAGAAGAACTCCTGCGGCGTTAGACCGCGCAAGAAGGACGACTCCACAAATCCACGGGCCTCTGCACCATCGTCATATTTCTTATAATGCGGTAGGGAACGGTCCATATAGCCATAAGGAATGCGCTTACCTTCTACTGACTGCTGGCCTACACATGCCATCATCTGCGCAATATTGGTTACACCACCTTTAGAGCCGGCACGCACCATTGCTGTCATACGATTCTCATCTGCAAGAGATTCCTGGCCAATTTTACCTGAATCATCAGTAGCCTTATTGAGCGCTGAGAAAACCTTGGTTTCCAGTTCCTCCTGATTGGTTTTACCCGTGTTATTATCGAAGAGATCCAAGTGAACCTGTAGTAGAATTTCTTCTACTTCCTTCTTGCGCTGCTGAATAGCTTCTTGCATCCGCTGATTAGTCTCCTCATCTGCCACAAGATCTGAGATGCCGACAGAGAAGCCGTTCAGGATAAGATACGACTCCACGGTGTTCTGGAAACTGTCGATGAGGTCGACTGTAGCCTTTGCACCATAATCATTGTAGGTTGTATGGATGATACCTTTAGAGGACTTGGAGAAGATGCCTTTATCGAATGTGCCCTGTAGGACATCACCTTCACGAATCTTGACAAAGTTCTGGGGGCCAGGTTGGGCATCATGAAGGCCATTTGCCATATCAAGATTGAGTGGTGGCAGTAGGCGACTGACGATCTGATGGCCGGTCCAGCGAGGCGCCTGATCAGTACCTGCTCGTGCCTTTGGAATCGTTCCATCGAACCGTTTGTTGTACATCATGAGATTCATGTACTCACGCACATTGAACTCATTATTGGGTCGCGTCAGACGATATGCACCTACAAGTGTATCCTGCACAACACCAATAATGGGGCGTGGATCACGGGGTGTAATGATCTGATGCGGTACTGCAGTAATTTCCTCAAGCTCCACGGCAGACTCATAGGATTGCGGCACATGTGCATTCATCTCATCGCCGTCAAAATCTGCATTATATGCAGAGCAAACAGAAACATTGAGGCGGAAGGTGTTATAGGGTAGCACCTTTGCTTTGTGTCCCATCATGCTCATACGGTGAAGAGTGGGCTGACGATTGAAAAGCACGATGTCGCCGTCCATTAGGTGACGGTGAACCACGTCACCAGCATAGAGGACAAGCTCGCGGGTGTTAATGTGACGTAGGCTGATCATTCGGCCATCTGCACGAACAATTGTCTTCGCACCTGGATATGTGTCTGCACCATTCTGGACAAACTTATAGAGCTTATCACGGTTAAATGCAGTAACACGTTCAGGAACAGTCAAGTTCATGGCAATCTTCAGTGGCACACCTAGTTCCGAGATAGAGATGTTCGGGTCAGGTGTAATAACAGAACGTGCGGAGAACTCTACACGCTTACCCTGGATGTTGTAGCGGATACGACCCTCTTTGGAGCCCAGACGTTGTTGAATGGACTTGAGAGGGCGGCCAGAGCGCTGAGCTGAGGGGGCTACACCAGGGATCTGGTTATCAACGAGAGTTGCCACGTGGTACTGAAGGACGTTTGTCAGTTCATCAATTACGTACTTGGACGCATTGTTCTCGATCTTTTGGGCAAGAGTCTTATCTGCCTTAATGATCTCAAACAGTTTGTGGGTCAAATCATCTTCAGAGCGCTGATTGTTGTCCTGTACGACAGATGGGCGAACCTGTGGTGGAGGAATTGCAAGAACTGTGCAGATCATCCAATCAGGGCGGCAGAATCGGTGATTGAAACCCATGAAGTTCACATCTTCATCGCTAATACGACGAAAGAGTTGGAGAACATAGTCTACTTCAAGGATCTGCGAACCTTCGGCAAGTAGTGGGCCAAAGTTGGCCATGACTCGGGCAATGCCTTCACGTTTATAGGTTTGAGGCTGGATTGCACCGCAACCATCCTCATTTTCCTGACCGCATCGTGAAATACCTGCACAGAGTTTGGAAACCTCTTTCCATCGCACCTCACCCTTCTTACGCCCAATTACGCCCCCAGCCTGTTCTTTGTCAATTAGGAGCTTAGCACAACGAATGCATACGCATCGTAGTACTTTGAGAACTGTTTCAAAGAACTGGATGTAATAAACAGGCTTTGTCAGACGGTAATGGCCAAAGTGGCCAGGGCAACCGTGGTTGCTTTGGCCGCAGGAACGACACTGTTTACCATTATCAAGAACACCCATACGGGGATCAAAGAGACCACCAATTTTTGGTTCTGAGCCTTCATAAGTTGCCTGGGTAGTAATTTCAACTACCGACCGACGCTCAATCTCTTCTGGGGAGAAGATACCGAATTGAACGCCGACAACGGCCTCAATGTCGGAAGAGTGTTGATGAAATCCGGATGGCATCTGACTATACTATATATTGGCTTGTATACTGTTTCAACGAACAAACCCTGAATCAATTTTGTGATCAGCTTTTAAGCAGTTACCATCGGCAATTTAGTTGGTTAAAGTCTCTGCTTGACATAGAAGGTAAATGCAGGTTATTAATACAATACAACCTGGATCTCCTAATGAGACAATACCAATTTTGGGGCGTGTATTACATGACTTTAATACACAAGTGTCTCATATTCAGTTAGTATATACAAAAGAATTCAAAGAGGTGCTGATAATGAATAATGAAATTCAATCATCGGGATTTGATCAGGAGTTTTATCATGTGATATTGGTTGGTGGTGCAGTTAGAGAGTGGGATAGAAATGTCATAGTATTTGGTGGTGGCGAGGGGTGTACTGCTAGGCAGGTACTTGATATTGCACCAGATGCAACTGTTACACAGTATGATTATGATTTGCAGGCCATGATATGGTCGTCTGTAGCATTACAACATTGGAATAAAGGTGTGTATAATGATCCACGTCTGAAAGTGACAATTGCAGACGCAGACAATGTGGTTTTAGGAGTCGCTGTGGCAGATGCAATAATTATAGATTTATTTGATTATAGGCCCGAGGAGGAGGCATTTATGACAAGGGTGATCTGCAAAAGTGTATCTGCGTTGCGAGTTGGTGGTAAGCTATCTGCCTACTTGGGGGATGATGATCTGCAGCTGCGAGATTACATCAGCAGATTGCAGGAGCAGTTAGGTGGTTGTAGGGTTAGTTACTCTTTGGCGCGTATACCTAGTTATGGTGGGGCCAACTCGATGTTTTTAAGGGTCGAGAAGTTGTAGGCTGCTGCTGCTGCTGCGGTTGCACAGGTTCTTGAGGGAAATAGGTGCAATCCTGGGCCTGTCGTGCAGCCATCATAGCTGCCAAGCCAGTCTCTAATTGCTTCGCTGCCTCCGTATTCGGAGGACGCTCCGTAGTGGTTCCAGGCCCCCATCTACAACGTGCACATGCGCTCATTTATAATCCTATAGATTCTAAAAATGTCTTAAATTTTGTGTTTGATTCATTAAAAAACTGCGTATAATCCAATTCACTGTCATTTATATCAGAATAATTTGGTAATTGACGTGCAATAAGGGGATATGGGGCAATTGCTTTAAGATGTTTGTCGATATATACATCTATAAAATTATCATTTTCTGTCCATTTTGATATAATTTTAGCGGCTGAAGGTGTATACAAAACAAAGTGTGCTGCCATGCCATTTGTTTTAAGAAGTTGGTGATCACGATTGAATAATTCTATATTATTTACAAATGTTACACCTCCGTTAAAGTAATTCCAGGAATTACGTTGAGCCCAAAGAAAGGGTAAGAGTGTCATAAAGCGTCGCCAATCTTCAATTGAGAATGTACAGTCATCTTCCAGGACAAGTACCCAGGGTAGACCACGATCCAGAGCAATTTGTGCACATTTTTTGTGGGATTTAGCACAGCCTATCCAACCCGGTTTATGTTTAATAGCAGATACTCGTTCAGGATTTATACCACATTGCCTGCATATTTTTAGTATATTTAGCCATCTATCATTACGCTCATCTAAATTAATAACAAGTACTGTCGGAAATGGATATGTATTTGTCATATCTTTACAAAATGCTAATAAATTTAATCTATTCTCAATAGATACAATGAAATATTTATTACTAATAACGCTTATAATTATAGTTTTATTATTAATAATATCGAAAGGACGTAATAATCAATATGAGTATTTCACTAATATTCAATATGAGTTACCAAAAATTATGTGGTCATATTGGGATACGGAAAAATTACCTGAAACAGTCAAATTAATATATGAGAATCGTGTTCGCAAAATGCCTGGGTGGAAACATATATGTCTAAATGCAAATACAGTTAGTGATTATATAGATATTTCATCTCCTCCAGAAGGGTTTGATAAATTAATTATACAGCATAAAACAGACTATTACAGACTTCTCCTATTAGAAAAGTACGGAGGAGTCTGGATAGATATAAGTATAATTGTAAATGATCCGAACGAAATAGACAAATTATATGATGAGGCAGTTAGTAAGAAGAGTGAGTTTACAGGGTTTATTTTAAATCAGGACGCAGATCGTACAAAATATATTGAGAACTGGTTTATAATGGCGCCGAAAAATAGCGGTTTAATTCGTGAATGGTTAAAGGAATTTGTAAGTGCAATTCGCATGGGATTTGACAATTATATACCAAGTGCCAAGTCAGAGGGTGTATTATTAGTGAATCCAATTAATCCATATTTGACACAGCATGCTTGTATGCAAACTGTTTTACAAAAACGACTTAATCGAACACCAAATATAATACTCAAAGATGCTGAGAAAAATATGTTCAAATTACAGGTAGATTGTAATTGGGATAATCAATGCTTATTTGATAAATTTATAAATGAACCTGGCGAAGTCCATAAAATACCTTATATAAAATTACGAGGAGGCGATCGTGAGTTTAATATAAAGCAGTATTTCCTTGTTACGGAAGGGTTTGGTAATCGTGTTGGATACGCCGCTTAATTTCTTTCTCGCCAACTACAATATCATTTACAGGGTCACCAATTCCAATATCAGATTGTGACGAAGCTTGATATGCTATAAAAGGATATGTCCCAGTCATTCGAGTATTATTTGTTAAATACCAGTCAACATGACCCGCTTTCTCATTCCAATTTCTAATTGTATTATAAGCAGTTTGATTAATTAATAAAAATTGTGTACAAGGCCCTTTAAGATTATAAAATAATGGATTTTTATACAGTAATTTAAATTCCGTTGGCATTCCGCAACCACCGTTAAAGATATCCCATTCTGAACGATGTTCCCAGAGAAAAGGTAGCAAGGCTATAAATCGTCGCCAGTCATTTATAGAAAATGTTGCATCATCTTCTAATACTAGGTACCATGGGTGCCCTGCTTGTTGAGCTATTGCCTGGACTTTTTGGTGAGATTTTGCACAACCGTGCCACCCGGGACTTGCCTTCACTGCACTTACTCGTGTAGGCTGAATACCACAGGAAAGGCAAATCTTACGAATCGCTTCCCATCTATCAGGACGACTATCTAAATTAATAATGTATACGGGCAAATGTGGAACAGGTGTGTCCATATCTATTTAAATTAGCTATTCAATAAATAAAAAGATATTCAATGAGTAACTGGCACGTGTATTTACTTCTAAATGACGCAAATACACGTACATATGTGGGAGCAACGGTGAGTCCTGATCGGCGTTTACGACAGCATAATAAGGAGATTGTGGGAGGTGCAAAGGCAACATCAGGAGATCATTGGACGCGTATATGTCTTGTAAGTGGTTTCCCAGATGAGCGTGCAGCCTTGCAGTTTGAATGGACATGGAAACATTTAGGGCGAAAGGGGGGGCAAGGGAATTGTTTAGAACGTCGCTATAAAGCATTGGCTGAACTTTTAGAACGTGGCAAATCTTCCTCTACATCTGCAACATTTGATTCATATCCCGCACCAGGCCTAATTGTCAATATAATAAAAGGTCCGTCTGTTACGTGGCCTATTTTTGAAAAGTACGTGTATAAACCTGATGCTGATACATATGTGTCTCCTCCATTGTCTGAGTTGGTTCAAGATAACCACGCTGTTGATATTCCTGACCAATTGCAGCAATTAGAGGGTCCTGCGTGTCATCAAGAATAATAATACCGTTTGTTGTACAAAGCTGAATAGCTGCCGCCATATCAGAGCGTGCTACACTTTCTAAATGACCCCCATCTACATGAACAAGATCAAACAATGCACTTGAATTTGCTGCAATATATTGTGGCAATGTGACAGTTGAATCGCCTTCAATTAGTGTTAGTTTAGCCTGTGGAAATGCAGCTGTTAGATAATTAAAACAAGGACGAGTATACTTATGCTCACATATATCAAACACCGTAAATTCAGCAGTTGGTGCATTTAGGAGAAATAGAAGAAGGCTATGACCTGCATTGAAACCTATTTCCATGATGCGTTGTTTATTGAAAGATGCTCTTAGCAAATTACGTTGTTTTGACTGAAGTTCAGGTGAAAGTTGTGTTGTTTGATGATAATAAAAGCAATTTCCTTCAAGCAATTCACCTGAATTTAAAATAATATTATGTAATGCATGGATATGTTTTTCAAGAATATCCATTTATTTGTAATATCTTAATATTAACTTTAGGCGTAAGCACCAAGGCGCATTGAATAGGCTGGGGCGATAGCGCCACAAGGGATGAGTTCAGGTTGTTCAGTCATTTGACGAATGCCACGATCACGTGCATCCAACCATGCACGTAAACTTGGAAGATCGCTTTTAGTGCGTACATGTGTTGATGCTAATTGCTGCAAGGTTCCCGCTGATGTCCCAAATTGTTCAACAAATTGTACTTGTCTCATAGCAATAATTGTAAGAAGCGTTATTAATAATAATAATAAAAACAAATGTAGCGTGGTTAAAGGCATTTGTTTTTAATATTAGTTGAGATTAAGAATGGCCGAAGGCAGACCGGCGCCTGTAGCTGGTGCGCCAGAAGAGACCGGTATTGTAGTATATCAACCTGAGGCCGAGCGTTTCCGTATAAATTTAAGGCCGTCAGCTGTTGGAATTTCTGCTGGTATGATTGCTGCAAATATTACGCATACTATAATGGATAATACAGTAACACTCGCTTCAAATACTGCCGCAGTTGGTGTTCATACTGTCGGATATGTTGCAGAGAAAATCGCAGAATATTTAGGCGGACCTGCTGTGGGAGCGTCTGTTATGATTGCACGACACGCAGCAGCAGATACTGCACGCCATACAGTACGCGCATATTCTCCTTTAACAACTATGATAGCGAGTGCTGCAGTAGGGACAACGGCAGCATACGCAGTAACGGCAGGTGAGGCGGTGGTCTGCAAAGCGGTGCCTGCGGTTGCATCGGTGGCAGGGCAAGCTGCGACGGCAGCGGCAGGCGCAGTTAGCAGAGTTGCAGGAGCAGTATATAACAGTCTACCAAGTCGTGAAACGCTACGTTCATATTTACCTGGAATGCCTCGTATACGTTTTAATGGAATTTATATACGACCCGGTGCTATTGAGGATGATATTCCTGTTCTACCTGCGCCTGCATTTGGGACTGCAATGAGAACGGATTTTATAAGTGGCCCAAACTATGAGGGCCCACCTGCTGTGACGGCAACTGCAACTGAGACCGAAGAAGCATCCGAGACAACGACAAATATAACCACATCTTAATTATAGAATGCAGGGTGTTGTAAGTCCAAGGCCCATAACACCGGTATTGCAGCTAAGTAATGCAAATATGCGTGCAATTACACAACGACGTGAGCGAAGCCCTCAGAGTTATGAAGTACCACAACTAAGTGACCTACGCGATAAGATCCTTGTATTTGATACTGAAACAACTGGATTTTTTTCAACACGTATTGTACAAATTGCATATTGTAAATATTATACTTCAGGTGTAAATTATTCCCAACATTCACATTATGTTCGCCAGTTAACGGATGCAGAACTAACTAGTATTATACGTCGTGAGAAACCTGATGTTGTTAATTATGAACGAGAATTAAGTAAAGCCCGTTATAGTGAAAAACAGGCACAGGAAATTCATAAAATTCCTTTAGAAATCATAAATGACTCTACATTACCAACAATTAGAACAATATTAGAGCATTTTAATAACGCCCTGAATGATATAAAACTAATTGTTGGACATAATGTTATATATGATTTGCGTATTGTGTATTTGGAAGCACAGCGTATTAATTATAGGGAGTTAATGTATAAATTGCGTTCAATACCGTATTTAGATACAATGAAGATGAGTAAAGGGATTGTACAGGCAAAAACGAAAGATGACAAAATAAAACCGCCAAATTTAGGCGAGCTTTATAAATTTTTATTTCCTGATGATCCAGATGTACTTGGATTTCATAATGCAATTGTAGATGTAGATGTCACTGCTCGTTGTTATTTTGCACTAATGGATCGTACACGATTCAAAAATACAAATATGCGAGCAAGTCCAATTAAATATGTACCAAAACCTGCTGCACCGAAACCTGCTGCTCGAAAGCCAGCCCCTGCACCAAAGGCCGAAGAAGGAAAACCTGCCTAAACGCCCTACCTGCGGATCAGTTAGAAGATGGAGCAAGAGCCGCGCACAATCCTAGTATTTGATACCGAAACTAGCGGGCTTCCTAAGCGCGCTGGTTTTGAAAAGCTAATGCCTGCATGGGATATAAAATCATATGATACATGTCGTGTAATTCAATTAGCATGGGCCACATATACACAGGAAGGGGCATTAATTCGCAAAAAATCTCTTTATATTAAGCCAGATGGATTTGTGCTAAATGACCAGACAGCAAACAGTGTGCATAATATTACAATGGAGACTCTTCTGAACAAGGGTGTACCAATTAGGAAGGCACTACGTGAGTTTGAGGCTGAACTGGGGCTTGCAGGAATTGTTGTAGGTCATAATGTACGTTTTGATGTACACGCGTTAGCGAGTGAGGCATGGCGCTGTGGTCTAAATGACCTTGCAGCGGCAATTGAAGGGGCGCCTGTGCACTGTACAATGCGACTTGCTAAAAATTACTGTGGCGCTAAAGGACAGTATGGGCTGAAGTTTCCACGTCTTTCTGAACTTTTTATGAAACTATATGGGGTTGAGCCAACTGTGCAGCATGATGCAATGGCAGATGTAGAGACGACGGCCGCCTGTTACTTTAAACTGCGTTATTTAGAGATTCTTTTGTAAAATTAGGCCAATTTAAATCTATTATAAGTAGAATGAAATTGTCACAAGATCGGCAGCAAAAACTATTAGTGGCTATTTTTATTAGTCTTGACATCTATCGTATTATTGTAGGCTGTTTTTACAGTATTTTTGTACCTCAATTATGTACTGATAAGGTTACAAAGGCAGAACATGCATGTTCTCTAAAAGATAACGTGACTGATCTAACAGACTATAATACAGCAGTCATTGCTGTGAATGCATTCACAGCTGCATCAATGTTAGCTGCGTTTATAATTGAATTACGGCGTGAGCTCTGGATGATTAAGCATTTAGAGGTGGATTCTAAGAAACCCGATGATAATTTAGTTCATGAGATTGAGACGTATGACAAGATGAAGCGGTCATTTATGAAGAAGAATCGGCATTATACAATTGCATTTAGTGTGGCTGGTGGCTTGGCCATATTAAATGCAATTATGAGTGCAGTATTAATGGGGCAGTATTTTGACGGTTTGAAAACTGTTACTACATTTGCAACAAATAGTTTGCTAATTGGAATGCGATCGGCAAAGTCATTGCAGATTGCACGCAAATGTACGACGGAAATGAAAGCACTTAGTGCATATTTAGGTGAGCAGACCGCATATAATACAATTGACCCCGATTATAGACAAGAGGCTAAATTAAAAGAACAAAATGGAGAGCCGACTGTTTAATTTGCTGCAGCAACACTAAACATTCCAATAGTCATTAAATTAGATGGTATATTAAATGGATAATGTTTAATTATACCATTATACTTACCCGAAAAGGAATAAAAGGTATAAGTGTGAATTCCTTTTGGTGGTGTTGGAGGATAGTAGGGTTGCAAAATTTCACGTTGACCGTTTGGGTCTATGTAAATAGCCCAATGTAAAAACGGTTGTTCGGGTCCCTTAGGGTCAATTAGGAAGATTGTGGTATCAATGGGTGGATTTAGGAGTGTTGGTTCAGCGCGTGTTTCGTTCAATGTAAAGGGTGATTGGTTTTGTTTTACGAGGTGATTGTTATATTTTATCTGCATCTGCGACTGCTGTGACTGCTGTGCTCCTGCCATCTGTTTCTTGCTGCTGCGTCTGCTGCGTTTGGTCTGCCTGCGTCTCCGTGTCTGCTTCCTCATCTGATTCAGTCATAGAAATTGACCATTCTGGCTCCCCATAGCATTTACAGCAGCAACTGCAATCTCTGCAATAATAGCAACAGGTCCATCCATACTTCCAGATAAAATATGCGATATTATCTTCTGCCTGCCAATCAGTTCGTTGAGGTCTAGCTTGTGTACTACCAAATTTACGTTTCGGTTGTCGCGGGCTTTTAGAGAAGTGAATACGACCTGTATGCTGATCCTTATACCATCCTAGGCGGGGTGTCGGATCTTCAATAGTAAGCCACTTTTCAATATCATCATTCATTTAAATAACTATATTTATATATTTATTTAAATACTTATTATAAACGCATTATATATTTACAAACTTACCACAAAAACAAGATAACAAAGCATGCCACAACCAACTGCTTAGTTGGAGTAGGCGAGGCCACCCATACCAGACATCACACGGAGCACGTTGTAGTTGGTG
>JACCDO010722965.1_pt1 | contig 16955 bp, 17 predicted proteins | sample 7446101 | NCBI WGS metagenome assembly JACCDO01 (sample SAMN15323440, study PRJNA562643) | freshwater metagenome | isolation source: river surface water | place: USA:Blue River Watershed | collected 2017-08-16 | reverse complement strand
TATAAACAAATGAATAAAAGGTAAGTTAAGGCACCTTATGAGCGTAACCAACCAATTCTGTTTCTTTGTATCTATGAATAACATCATCCCAATGCTCTCCTTCATACTTTTTACGATTAAATATTGTTTTATTAAAATAGTTAATTAGACTTTCTTCCTCCAAACTACTGCAAACATTATAATACAGAGGTACGGGGGAGCTGCTGGAGGAGGCATAGCACCTCCTTAACGTACTAAGCATCGAAAAAAAAACCCAGCTTCCTTCCACTTCTTCACATACCTCAGTCGCGCAGTCAAAGGAGGTGTGGAAAGTCCACGTGAAAAAAAATTTTCCAGAAAAAGGAAAAGGACTTATTTGTGTGTATGCGGTTACTTTGGTGTGTCACATCGAGTTTGTTACTGCTATCTCGCTCTACAGCTGCTTATCAAACCCGTAAATTAGCCCATTATAAACCAATAACACAGCAAATAAGGACAATGTCTATAAATTTAGCATCAACATTAAGTAGGTAATATAAGCTGCTATTATCCCTTTAAAATGCGCTTGCTTAGTCCCTAACTTCCTTATTTGTATTATGAGTAGTGAAGAGCTAGTAGAAATAGTAAATGAAAAGAACGAAGTTGTCTATCCTTCCAGGTATTGCCGCGCTCGCTAAATCACTATTATATTATATTCACTCACTCTCTTATTAGAACACGCAAGGAAATGCGACTTCATCAGCTTATACACCGTGCAACTTATGCATTTATAAAAGATAAAAATAATTATTTTTATGTTCAAAAACGAAGTTTATTGAAAGATTATTGTCCAGGTTACTTACTCACTTAATCATTCACTCATTCATTCATTCACTAAGTTGATCGTTCTCTTAGGTTATTTTGACCCATGTCCTGGTGGCGTCGTTGGTAGTGGTGAAAGTTATGAAGTAACAAATGAAAGAGAAGTTGCTGAAGAAATGGGTATTACTAATACTCCTATGGAACATTTATTCACATTTTATTACGAGGATGAAAGGTTCCTTTTAACATCACTCACTCACTCACTCACTCACTCACTTACTCACTTACTCACTCACTCACTTACTCACTCACTCACTCACTCATTTAAAGAATAAAGTGCTTTGGTGACTCCTGGGAGATGGTGTACGATGGACCATTAAAATTACAGAAAGAAGAGGTGGATTCAGTTCACTTCATGTCAATGGAGGAAATATTGCAGCGGTACAGCAATGGTGAACCATTTACACCTGACTCAATACATGCATGTCAAGAGTACGTCAAGTTGAAAGGTTAGTGCACTCACTCCCTACTCACTCACTCACTCATTCACTTACTCGATTACAGGATTGCCCGTGGTCACACCAAATGCAGTTGCTAAAGACCCTATATTATCATAGGCACTACGCATGCGACTTCACTATTCACTGCATTACGAAGTGAATCAATGAATAAAAATGGAATTGTAAAATAATTTGTTTACTTATAAATTGATAATTCTACTTGAGGGACATATGCATACACGTGATGAGCTCTGGCCCCATACTCACTCACTCACTCACTAATTGACGATTAATTTCTTTGAAGTTTGAGTACAATTTTAGACCCAACTTCAGGTGCTTTCAAGGCCTTGACAGCATCCGCAAAAATGGGGCAATCAACACCATTGACACCTATAATCAAGTCGCCAGGTAAGATGGCTGGGTTGCACAACGAGGCTGGATTTATTGCCCCTGCTGGCATCTCCTTTAATTTCTGTATGACCACACCTAAGTTATTGAATGAATGAGTAAGTAAGTGAGTGAGTGAGTGAGTGAGTAAGTGTGTACCTCCGTCAACAGTTTTACTTAAATCTAAACCTATTCCTAGCTCACCTTTCGTTACCGTGGTAGTAATGACACCTTTACTAGCTACTGGTGCGGATGTTGGAACAACTTTTACAGGTGCTGGAACACTTGGTGGTAATGTTGTTGGGGCAACTTTTACAGGTGCTGGTACTGGCACTGGTGCTTGTGTAGTCTTAACTGGTACTGCTTTAGCTCCTCCACCATCTGTCGACGCTCGCTTATCTGCCGTGTCAGTATTATTATTGCCAGTTGAACTAAACAGACTGATTGGTCCACCATCCGTTAATAATCCCACAAATTTCTTTTCACTTGAATCTTGTATCAAAAAGTAGTCCGTCTTCTCTTGATCAGTAATGAATAAATCGTGGGATTGGTCCTTATACTCACTCCAATTAGGATGAGAATCAAGTAATAATTGCAGACTTGCTGCATTGAAATCATCAGCTGCAATAATAGCTTTTAATAGATCAACAGCATGAATACGGAGTGCTGATGTGTTTCTTACATCCATAAGCATCTCTTTACTGGCTCCAATCACATGATCAAGCACGTAATTAATGAGATTGGCATTCATTGCGGCTTGCACAAATAAAGATAATGAGCGAGAAGCAGTGCACTGGAAGATCTTCTTTAATAGCTCAACTATCAGAGCTGATTCAGCTGGTAATGCTGGAGTAGCACCTGCGTGAGTGAGTGAGTAAGTAAGTGAGTGAGTGAGTGAGTGAGTGAGTGAGTGAGTGAGTGAGTGAGTGAGTGAGTGAGTGAGTGTGCTATCTACCTGGTGTGCCTGCTAGTACATTACCCGCATCCAATAAACGAGTTAACTGCTTAATCACATCAGCTGGTGCTGAAGCTAAATTTTCAATGACATCAACACGTTGAACTAATAAATGTAAAATGCGCGCAATAGAGATAGCAGGTGTGCCTCTGCGATTCCCATCCAACGCACGACAGAGTAGCTCGGTCATGGTGTGGACAAAGCCCCAGGATAATAAATGGTCAACAACTGACTGTTCTCCCTTTACTACGCACACGATACAAGAGGTCATTAACGAGATAAAGTCCTCTGTGAGTGAGTGAGTGAGTGAGTGAGTGAGTGAGTAAGTAAGTAAGTGAGTGATTGAGTGAGTAAGTGAGTGAGTAAGTGAGTAAGTGAGTGAGTGAGTGAGTGAGTGAGTGCATACCTTTACCGAGCACCAATGCCTTACTATCATACGAATCTTTCTCGTACGAAGTCTTCTTTACATCAGCTGGTACTTGAGTATTGAATGAATTTTCCCAAAATTCAATTAATTTCTCAAGGAAAAACACGGGATTTGATAGTCTAAAAGTTGGTTGCTTGAGGAAGAGACGGATATACACACCCCCAATGTAAATCTCATTTGTTAACTGCCGGTACGACACTGTGTAGTCAACACCTACTTCAATAGGTTTATTAAAGGAATCACTCGTGGATCCTAATAGAGCCGTTAAAGCAGACCGTAATTCATTTTGCATTTCCACAGTCCATATAAGCTCTGGTGTCTCACATACATCATCTAATACTTGTAATGAAGCTGATCCCGCTTTACTACGTAGTAATACAACTAATGGTTCTGGTACAAACTGGCGCAGAATGAATGACGCATCAGATCCCTTGATAGGATGCCATAAAAACTTGGAAAGTAATGAGATAGCACTTAATCTGCTCTGGAAAATGCTTGAAAAACCTTTAATACCGAAGATGGTTCCAAGTAGACGAGGCACAGAGCCGATAGCAAGTAGGGCGTCTAATCCCTCAGGATGAGTAGCAAATGACTCAGCTGCTGTCCATATCAACGTAGTATTGACACCGGAGCATGTGCATGCAGCATTCAATAATCGCCATAAGCAAGGTGGTTCAGCAGCACATACAGCTTGAACAAATTGAGGGATTGTAGATAAAACACTGAATAAACCAGCAGCGGAACCAAAGGAACTGGAATCCGCTGGCTTCTGGAATATCATTAACAAGGTAACAATACCATAGTCCACCTTAGTAAATAAGTAAGTGAGTAAGAGAGTGAGTGAGTAAGTAAGAGAGTGAGTGAGTGAGTGCGCACCTTCGGAATATCATGAGCAATATAATTACAAGCTTCAGCAAGCACTCTTAACCCTTCAATCGCATATTCTTGGTGATCAATAGGTACACTCTTATACGACGCACTTGTTGTGTCAATGAAGTCATGAATAAACTCAAGCAAGTCCAGGCAGTACTGCGAAGGATCATCAATTTCATTAATTTCAGCTGTTTTAATGAATATACGGACATATACGCCGCCAACACACAGCTCGTTGCGCAAGGAACTGAAGGAGAAATTATTGATAACAGCAAGCTCATTGGCGTTAGTACCAGGCTTTCTCTCCTTGTCAACACGAAGAACAAAATCAAGTAACTCCTTACGCATACCTACGTTCCATATCTTGGTTGTCTTCTCAATATTTTCATTCAATGCATGCAACAAGTCCCATGGACGGCGGTTACGCAATAGCTTGGCTAATGGCTGTGTTAAGAGCATATTCAATGCGTTGCGAATTGGTTTGTTAGGAGGAGATGCCAACTCATCGAACATCAATCCACCTATAAGAAAGTAAGTGAGTAAGTGAGTGAGTAAGTGAGTGAGTGAGTGAGTGAGTGAGTGATTGAGTGAGTGAGTAAGTGAGTGAGTGAGTGAGTGAGTGAGTGAGTAAGTAACCTAGACGACCAAGTGCTTTCGCTGCAACAATTCCATGCATATTGGATGCTTTTTGATTATAAACAGCGCGTTGATTCTCATCACTAAAGTCTTCTTCCACGGTACCATCATAAGCCAATAACATAGGAATAAGTCTCCATATAACACCTGCCTGAGTGAATGCATCTTGTAATGCAGGTAACGAAGCACAACGTGAGATTAATTCCAATGCATTCTCAATAGCTAACGGAACTTTCTGATAGTAATGTAGTAAAGTATAAATATCTTCAGCAAATTTAGGGCAAAGCTTTGCAATAGCTTCTTGTCCCACGTCAAACTGTGACACCGACATGAAGGCTTTCATGGAGTAGATCAACAGCTTACTATAGATATCACTTGGTGTGTTGGAGTTGATAAAGTACTGAAGTGCGTAGCCAAAGATCTCGTAAAGCTTGGCAACTCCATTGCATTTCACGAATTCTTTACCATTTAATGGACTAACACAGCATGTGTTGTGCATCAACATAGTCCCTGCAATGATAAGGTTAGCTTGTGTGCCTTCTAACTGCTGTCCAGGTCCAGGAAGATTCAAGACACTTACTAACAACGAATATGCGGGATATTTCTGTGATGCAACGTCATCACTGAAGCGGCGGTAAATAATATTCTGGGTGTTAATAAGTAAAACTACGTTATTCAAATCAGTTTCTGTGACTTGTAATTCAATAGAAGCAAGTAACTCATAGGCGACGTGGATCTTTTCAAACATTTCACGACCGTTAGGATTACGATCAGGATGATATTTGCGTGCTAAGTTCTTATATGACTTCCTTAACTCACTATTATCATATCTTTCTTTCAATCCTAATAACTTCTTTGCTTCACTAACACTGTTATCAACTACACCTTTGGTCATCTCATCCCGCCATCTTTCAATGCATTCACGTAGTAAAACAAGTGGTTCTCCTATAGGCCAATCAGGGAAACGGATCTCGTCGCATAAGTTCTTGAGGTAGTATTCATGCACATATATTTCCTTATCCAAGGATTGAAAGTGGATTTTAGGGATTGGAACGTACTCATAACGAGCTAAATTATGTTGTTTTAAACGGCCAGGGAAGTCCCCAATATGCACATCAATCATCTCAACTACATGGCGACGTAGCTCGTGGTTCCAGATCACTTCTGGTGTATCAAAATCACCGGTAAAAATGGTAGCAAATCTCTCGGGACCATAGTTAATTAACACGGTAATCAATGCAGCTGGAAGGATATTACCAAGCACTGATCGCATGCCAACAGGTAGATCCCGCGCCACGGATGCAGCGGAGTCATGGAATGATTGTTTCAAATGAGTGCATTCAAACAACATAGCTAATGGTAAGAAATTATTACCAGTATATTTGCAAGCAAAAAAGAAGACACCAGTAAGGTAAAGCTTACTATTAGCATTCAAGTTGTATTCTACTAAGGAAGACAACAAATTAGCAGCAATTTCTACTACTTTCACGTCATTTGAGAGAATAAGTTGACTAAAAATAGCTAGATGTTCCATGTCGGACATGATCTTCTTACTCGTTGGAATAGGATAGAAAACGATGGATTTAGAGTTGGCAGACTTGTGCACAGCACCTAAATTGCGCAATAATATCAATCCTTTGATAGCAATTTCAGCTGGTGTGTAAACAGCACGACCTGGGAATAACATCTGCATACGTAATTGAAATACTTCACTCATTGGTTTCCAACGACCGGTATCAACGACTTGATTGAAATTTTCTTCATCACCATTGTCAACGGATGGTGCAACTAACCACGTATCGTTAATAGTTCCGTTATCTAGCTTGGCTAGTAATTCAGAGACATGGAATGGTCCTTTTTGTGCTGAAACCGGTGGAGGAATTTGTGTATTAGGTGCTGCAAACCACACCCTTGGAGTAGCAAAATCATCAGGAACCCATACTGATCGCTTATGAATATTATACTTCTCCTCTTCACTCACATCTACATCACCTCTAACAGGTGCTGAGCTTGGTGCAGCATCACTTGCATCCTTCAACATGAGTACATTTGATGTTGCTCTAGCTAATACATTACCGATTTGATCTGGATTTAAATGAGCAAGTGATGCATACTTAATAATCCGGTTAACGAATTCTTTATCAAGTAGCTGTTGCAGATTACTTTCTTCAAGTGACAATAACTCCATTAAATCCAACAACGTATGCTGTAGTTCCATGTTAGTTGCCTGGTCCAACATCCTGGCAATGAGAATCATGTCATCAAAACCACCAATTATGTCCCGACAAACCTCATATAATCTGGCTAAACATTTCGTGCATATAACGGACAAGCGGGGATTACGCTCGATATTTACTAAAACACGACGGAATAATTTCTCAAACAGAACAACATGAGATGGATTCTCTAGTGATCGCAAGAAGGAGTCCCCAGCATCAAGGAAATGACGGACATAAATAGGACCAACTTGTATTTCATCACGCAATGACTCATATACGATATGATATTGTTGGTAGTTCCATGCAATTTTCTTGGCACCACGTAGCCGTTGCTCGCGTTCAAATTCTTTAAGTTCCGCTTCTAATGCAGAACGTAACTCAAGTCTTGTTTGTTCATTCCATATCAAATCAGGTAACTTATGATCTTGTGTGATGACATGAAACATAATACGAAAGTTTTCAGGTGCAGCAGGTGCACTTGTAGGAGGTATTGATGCAGGTAATAGAGGAGGTAGTTGTGGTATAACATTGCCTGCTTGATTATTCGTGACAGTAGTGATACTTCCACCTTCACCAACTTGTGATAATGCTTTTACTTGAACTTTCTCAACTGGTGCTTCTTTCAATGCAGTAGTAATACGTTTACGCATACGCATTTGTAAATCAGATGCACCTTGTGATTTCTCATGTTTCGTAGCAAGTCGCACAGCACCTTGAAATGTTGAATAGAATTCTTCTTCCATCTCATCTAAGTTGCGACGATGTTCTTCACTTATTGATGAGTGTTTCAAGTACTCAGTTAAACCAGATGGTAATAATCTTTTTAATAAATGCTTCCCAGGGTTATTCTTTTCATTGCCAGACATCCAAGTTGCTACTAAAAACCTACTAATAAACCGTTGACTTCCTGATGGTGAGAAAATACCCGAGTAAAAATGCTTCAATACTAGGCATTCTGACAGTGCTAACTCACGCAATAACGGGGCAACTGAGTTTCTATTTTTCAGTAAAATAAACATTAAAATAGCAGCATTTTCCATGATTAAGAAGGAAGTAGAGCGCAACATGTGGATCAATACCTCGCATCGCTCACTTAACAAGTCTAATACTTTATTCATTAATTCAGGGGAACTTGTGTCACGTTTTGAACTAAGAATAGACTCCAGCAAAGCAGCAGCACCAACAATAACTAATGAGTTAGGGAAGAAACTACCATCATCTACATTGGAATCTGATCGCTTCGCTCTTCTTTCAACAATATTGCTGGTCTTACTAGATGTAGTACTCATGGTTGGCAGATGAGCGGTTACTGATGCATTTGGTGCGACTTTACTAGGTGTTGGTTCAGGTGCTTTTGGTACATCAGCTGCTGCTGCCGCTTCATTAGTTGCTGATTTACTATCATTCGCTTCCTCTTCAGTAGCTTCATTCTCGGTGTCAATTCTGTTACTCATTAGATCAATCAAACAAGTCAACATTTTGTCAGTGAGTAATGTGTGTTTATTGACGAATTCTTGTTGCGAATTGCGCGGATTCAACGGACAACTACACAAAACCATCAACACTTCTAATGTCCAATAGTTAACGAAGTCATTGTCTAACCGAATCAATTGTAAGAGCAAGAGTCTCGTGTCCACCTCTTTGACTTCAACAAAACTTTTGTATCCATGCAGACAAGGTATGATTCGATATAATGTCTGCAACATGATCACAATAGAGCGCGCATTATCAAGTCGTTCATCAGATAAACTAGCAACAACAGCTGCATTTAAATTACGTAATACCCCAGATAAACATAATTTAACTGCAACAGCATCACTTCCTGGTGATATTCCGGGACATGGGACGTTAGCGCATAGCTCTTTACATGCTACCTCAATTAGTTCACTATCTAATGTCGTGGCCTTGCATAGCTTGCCAAGACGTGATAAGTACCAGTGTTCGATGGAGCTTGAACCAAAGAAAGCATCTTTAATACTTGCTTGATAATCTTCTTCTGCAAATCGTGGCATAAGACGTAAGCTATCAGATACTTCACCTGTCACAATCACTTTGATATTACCAACTGCATGTGCAATGTCCAATAACATAGAGATAACTGTGTCACGATTGGAACTAGTGTATTGACGGGATGTGCCATCATCATATTCAATTTTAAACTCACGAGGATTGTTCCATGAGCGTACAATAGCATAAATAGATGTAACTTTGCGGTAAGAAATGAATTGAAATCCGGATGCATCCTTTTCCACGATGTACTCTTCGGTGACGTGCATCTGTCGCGGTATAGGTCGATGGGATCTCAAGGTAGTCTTATTCACATCAAATACCGACACCGCTGCACCAGTACTTGTATACCTATTCTTTCGAACATTCGCTGTATCTTGTACATTTTGTCGTTGAACAAATGGTAAATCCTTCAATCCAATTAGTGCTAATTGTAACTTGGTACCACTTACTAACTGATCTAAATCATTCACAATATATATCTTGATGCGTCCAGATGCCTCAAAAAATACAGCTTTTGCATTCTCATCAGTACCAAATCTAGAAATATTCACGAAATGATACTCTTGCATGGTTTTACCAGCTGCTGCATCAACTTCACAAATACCATAAGGATATGCCATTAACTTGCACTCAACACGACTACCATTCTTACGTAAACGTTGTGCATTATATGGACCTGAATAGGTAAGCAAGTAAGTGACAAAATGAACGAATGAATGAGTTACTGAATGAGTACCGTATGATTTATATTTGTTTGGTATTTTAGTCACAACACAATGATATAATTCACATAACAGCTTAGTGCGATATGTTGTCTTATATACATAAGTTGTCTTTTCATACTCCACATTAAATTGATCCTTTTCTTTATCATCTGGTGATATTTTAGTGATAGAATTATAAGCAAATGTATTGGTAACACTGAATGTACTAGGATCCAAAGTAATAATTGACTCCTTTGTTAATTGGAATATTCTAATAAATGAAAGGAAGTGAGTAAATAGTATGCAAGAAGACAAGCGAGTAAGCGAATGAATAAATCAGTGATAATGAAGATTGAGAGTGCTAATAGTGCAAAAATACTACACATAATGCATTAGTAATCCCATCAAATCTTTATTACTAAGGAATGAAACTAACCTTTTATAAGCTACTCCTAACAATCTAATTCTGGTAGTTTGATACTGCGAGACAATGTCTTCGGCCTTGGCCATGACACCACCCTTTTCGTCGTTCATTTCTACCAAATTTGAACGACTAAAACTGCAATTTATGGATAAATCTTGGCGAAGGTTGAGTTCCTCTAGCTAGGGTTAAAAATAGGTGTGGATTGATCTCGAGGACAAAATTATTTATTAAATAACAAATTATACATAACATATAACCATGAGTCGGGTGTAGCTGGTAGTCTATAATGCAAGCAATCACTATCTGGACCATCAACCTCACGAAAAGCGTGTCCATCTGGCCTCAGATAGGACATAGGAGCTATATCTACAATAATTGCATTAATTTTTTCAAATAAATTCATAAGAAATAAATCGTGTTTATGATAGTTTTCCCATCCATAATCTCGAGCAAATTCAGGTAATAATTCCTTCTTAATGTATTCGGGTTCGGTAGTTAACGGCGTAGTAATTGCTGTTGAATTTTTACTACAATGTGGATGACCAGGTGATGTAGTAACAAATACAATTGTCTTTCCGTTGGCATACTTCTTTAAATATTCAACTGTTTGTAAAGACGATTTTTTGAATACATCCTCGGTTGCCACTTCTTTCTTGACTACGTGATGCCCTTTAGCAAGTACTATAACATCATGACTGGGTATTAAATGCCGCCACATAATATTTGTATTACGTACTGCTGCTCTTATCTGCAAGTCTTCATTATCAACAGATATGTGATCATTTCGTATGAATATAGAACCAACTGTACCATTACATATTGTCCATCGAAGTTGCTTTGAATTAATGTGATTTAAATCCCATTGGGCAACAATTGTGTCGACTTTATTTTTATCAGATAATGTTTGATAAAATAATGCTACATAAATTTCATATAATAATGAATCACCAACAAACATTATACGTTTTCCTTTCATGTTTGAACAAAATTTATCTCTATCAAATGGTATTGCATTACATTTCAATGGTTTCCAGCAATATTGCGACCATTTAAATGGTGGAAGTATTTTACCTTCAGGATCATGATAAGAATAATCCCATTGCTGTCCTCTCATGGGTACAGGTACAGATACAGGGCGATACTGATCTAGTAATCCACAATTATTTGATCCTTCAATCCATTGTCCATAGCGAAAATTATCAGTTGTACATTTGATAGTAGTATTAGTAGCACTAATTACACAAAAATGAAAGAGTAAAACCCAAAACAGATATAAATTACACATTTACTTTGATTTATTCCACAATTTGCCAAAAAAAAATTTATCATATAGATCAAGTGATATATATGATTTTGATTGAAGTTCGGATAATACAATATGCTAATAACAATTAGTTATCACAGATGCTTGAAACAGACATAGCGAAGCTCAGAAATCATCTGATATTTCCTATTTTATTTTATAATTTTTTTTTTTATAGTGCGATGTACCGGCAAGCCGTTAAAATATCGGATTACGTTAAAACCGTCGTAATTAGTAACAAATCATTAGCGATGACTCTCAATGATTTAAAAGGAACTTAATCTTTACTTTAATCTTTACTTTGATCTCTTTAATATTGACATAATTTTGGAACCGGTACTTTATCGTTGTCCGGAGTTGTCGAGTCGACAAGAAATAAAGGCAGAATTCAGCCGCGTTGACGCAGTTTATAGGGCATATAGTGTAGTATAATTGTATAGGGTGGCAGTAGAGCCTTTTTGCGAGATAAATACAATGTTTGCATCATTTTATACCTCTGTAGGTAGCATATTAGCTCCAATGTTACCAACGAATGAATTATTTTTAGCAATACAAAATAAAGATCCGAATATGGTACAATTCTGGCTTATACTTACTCATTTGTTTCATTACTCACTCATATAATCATTTAGGCTAGAATGATTGCAAATACATCTGATTTTGACTTGAATAGAACAGATATTAATGGTTATGCAGCAATACATATTGTGTGTAAACACTGTAATTATGATGCATTGAATATTTTAGTTACTCAACGTGGTATATCATTGATATTACCTGATACCAGTGGGAATACACCCTTTCATTGGGCGGCTAAGTATGGTCATTTAGATTTGTGCAAATATTTTATTGAAAGAGGGATATCACCATTAATAAGAAATAATAAAGGTGATACTTAGTTATAACTTACTTACTCACTTATTTACTTACTTATATATTACATACTCACAGGTGAAACACCATATGATGTGGCAGAAAATTATCATGTTATCAAACAATACTTATTACCGTTGCAATTTAAATACATGAATAATGAAGTAACCACCCCTACTCCTCCGGCTTATGGTATGCAAAATCACACAAATAACGGCTATATCCCGCAAAATCAACCAATGAATTATGATGAAAGTAGCAATAATATGGCACTTAATAGCAATAGCACAGAGAATTTCAATGATCCACCAACCATGTTTGTTGATCCCAAATTATTGAATAGTTATAGAGTATCACCAAGTAACTCGAGTAATAATGTAGCAGCTGCACATCAACCGCCACCACCACCTCCAACCTCGTTTGCTGCAACTCCTGTTGTTGAAAACATTGTAGAAACATCAACAATACCGGTGGTTAAAAAGGTCGCTCCATCAGTGACAATACCGGCATCAAATACGATTAAAAAAGCAGAAATTGTCAAGAATTCAGTGTTTAATAACAATTTAGTTCAACCAAGTGTAGCGCCAACGAATAACAAACCAGCTAATGAGGATAGGGTACAAGGAACGGGACCTATAGAGCAGAAAATTCCAGTAATTACACCTGCAGTACCAACACATACAACACCGTTTATCCCTGCGACACCCACTCATAATATCGCTCCACCTGCGGTGTCGACGCATCATGCTGTCCCACCTGCAGTACCAATACATAGCACAGGACCAGTGAATACGGGACCAACATTTATCCCAAGTGTATCAACGCATCATACCGTTCCACCCGCAGTACCAGTGAATGCAGGAGGACCATTCATTCCTTCAGGAGTACCACCAGTACCTGTTGGTACCAATGTAATGATACCTAATGGTAACGTAAGCACCAACCCACCTGTTGTACCTGCTGTTGTACATGCTCCTAAGATCATAACTAAAACAATAGTTCCAGCGAATGACGGATTCTACTCCTCTACAACGGATCCTCAATTACAAGCTAAATATGGACATAATATTGAAATTAAACGTACAGGTATTCACTCATTCACTCACTTATACACTCTATCATATACTCATTGAATCCCTGTAGCACCACCACCTACTACATCAGCGTTTACACCAGCACAGTATAGTGCGTACTCTAATGACACTTCTGCTCGCGCAAGATATGTTGTATATGACCCCAATAGTGAAACTTTACCAAAAAATAATGGCTATCAGCAGCAGCAACAATCATCTAATTATTTCCCTCAGACATCATTTTTTTCATCGCATACCTTGCCAACGGCAACAGTTCCTAGTAACAATTACGTGTATCAAGCGCCACCATTACCACACAATATGAATACGGCAGTTGCTTCGGTTCAGCATCAAGCAGCACCACCAGGTAGTCTAACCCACTCAGTCAGTCAGTCACTTTCTCACTCATTCACTCACTCATTCACTTACTAGTGTACCAACAACAATATGCCAGTCATGCTCCACCCATGAATCCACCAACGCCGCATCAAAACGTTCAAGTATTTAACCCAGTCACCGACGACGTCATCTCCGCAGACTCTAATTCATCTTCTATTATGTAAGTTAAACAGGGAAAAATATTAGTACATACAGAATAATTTAAAGTCTAACAGATTGAATGCAACTACTCGTCTGCGTTGCGTTTCACCTTGCCGCGGATATATACAGCTGTTGCAATGCTTTCGAAACTCTATTCGAACTGCTTCTAGATGCTGTTTCGACCACCTACTTCACTCTCACCAGCTCCATTTTAGATGTCTTATACACCTACGAATTCGCTAATTCCAATTCCAATTCCAATTCCAATTCAGCTAGAAAACCCTTGATTTTTTTAATATTCTCTTCATCCCAAGGAGTCTCATATGCCACTGATCTTCTCATCACATCAACTGCTGAACGCAGTTCTCCTAAAGCTTGGTAAGACTTGGCAACATACTCGTAAACACCGTCATAATGTCTGTTCTGTTCAATAGCAGACTCGCCAATATCAATAGCTTTTCCATACTCACCTTGTTCATAGTAGCATCGAGATAGTTGATGTTTTATATCTCTTATTTCGTGAGTATTATTTATTGTACATGACCTATACGCTGCACTATAAGACTTTTCAGCCTCAATAAAGTTACCCAAAAGGATGTAAGACTTACCACTTTGACAGTGTAAATTAATTTGCATCATTTTATCATTAATTTCACGGGCTTGAACTATTAAAGGCTTGGCCTTAGTAATAGCATCTTCTGCTAAACCTTCTGCAACAGAAATATCAACATCAAAAATAGCCATAAGAAATTCAAAATTTCCATCAAAACCATATTCACGACCGATTGTAAGATACTCAATAATCTTTTCACGTTGATATCTTGCACTTTGACATAATGGTATCCTTTCTGGTGATCCAAGGGGTAAACGATTAGCCCTCTGTACGAACTTAACTCCAACCTCATACATGTACTGAAAGATATTACTACTGGTAGGAAGAGATGTTCGACAAAGAGGACATGTTTTTGCAACTGCATTGTTTAGTTGAGCAAAGACACAGTCATCACAGAGAATATGCTGACATGGTAAAATAAATGACGTTTCTCTAACCAACACATCTAGACAAATACAACACTCTTTCTTTGAGCTATGAGCTTCTTCAAGCTTTAAATTCGATGAGGAGATATGTTTATCCGTTGAATTAAATTTGGCGATATGATTAGACATAGCTTTGCACTCAGCTTTATGACCATTCTTCCAATGATTTGTTGCGCATGTTCGATTGCAATAATAGTTACATTTGCAAGCACTGCATTTAAATTTTGCTTCTGGAGCATTACAGAAGTCACACGATACCATTGCAGTATTTCTACCGTGTGTCACAGTTTCTTCCCACACACAGTGTGACACACTGCCAGATTTGTGCAGCCGGTACCTACATTTGCAATGTTAGAGTGCAGACAAATCCTTCGACGTAGAAACACTTCCTTACCCAACCTCTTCCTCACTCTATCTACCTCATTGTGTCCAATTATGAAAGGAGATTTATTATATTCTCTCTCCTTTCGGTGACTCGCTTCCACACCCAAAAATGAAAATTCTTTTCCTTTGGAAGAAAGAGAAGAAGACCTTTGAAGCAGAGAGAGGATTGAGTGTGTGCGTGTGTGTCGATTGAGGATCTTCTGATATGCATGTTTCAATGAGTAGTAATCGAGTTTTGTTGATACCTCTGTTGATGCTATTGCAATTAATTGTAAGTACTGGAATCATGCCATTAAATCAAAATCAATTGTATAAACGTGATGTTCTAGTGTCATTCTTAAAATCATCATTGTTTTATCAAACATTGGTGAGCAAGAAGGCATTAGCAAGCAGTGATGGAAATGTAAATGATTTAACTTCGTACTTAATTAACCGTGGGCATTCATTGACAGATTCTTCGTCGTATACTCCGGGTATACAAGTAAGGTATTTATAAATATTCTATATTCTAAAATTCTATTTCATTCCAATCTCATTATATTTTTTTTAGCGATTTATTCTTTCCGTCATATTTCGAAGGTTAGTATATATACTTACTCTCTAACCATTGGATTCTTGCTTACTATATACGTCATCATTTGCTTGCTTTAGGAACATGGGAAACTTATTCAAATTTCACATCATTCGCTTATCCTTTAGGCACCGATTTATTCGGTGGGAAAAATGTGATTGAAAGAACTCAAAGTGACTTGAATAAAGTGTTGAAGTACAACACAAAATTCAAACGATTAGGCACTGACAATGTCATAATTCCTGATAGGGTATACAACGTCGAATCAATATTAACGGCTTCAATCGGTTCCAATACCATTCAAGATGATCGACAATATTCAAATAATAATATTGCAAACAGACTACATTTAACTGTGCAACGTACTCATTAAATCTTTCTCTTCTTATCCACGTCATTTCTAATTTTTTAATCCCATTTAAACAGCTCTTACAAGTGATTACTACTATGACATCGAGTTAACCTGCACTGACCGGATTCAATCAGCCTCCAACAACCAGCAAAACATTCAAATACTAGAAAGATCAAATGAATTTATACAAATTAGGTGCAATTCTTATGTACTTACAAGCGCACTTATACTTTACCTCTAACTATTCACTGCACATAGGAATGGCACAAGAATTGTCAATGTATTGAGTAAAGATATTGAAACAATCACATGTTACAATGCTATTTCTCCTAGTTTGATTCATGCAACACAGCGAACGGCTACTTATTTCAACTACAATGATCCCCGTTATAACAAATTATTTCAAATAAACAATAAAATTATCAATCAAGCTGTTGATATCAGATTGTATGACTGCATGTACGTCAAGGTTCGCTAGATTTGTGAGAGAGTCGCGACTTGTGAGTAGATGAGCAGGCATTTAGCCACAACATATCAATATTCTTATCAACATAGGTTCACTAATAACATCGTCCTCGTTGCTAGAAATCACAGCATCAACAACAATCTCCAGGGACATTCCTGCTAGGATCGATTGCTTAAGTAGGTTGTCGATAGCCTGTTTGGAGTGCAGTGATTGTTATACCTGAGTTGAACAGTAAACAGTCTTGCGCTAAGTGTGCGTCGTGTGCGTGGTGCTGAGCAAGTGGTGTGCAGTTAATTAAGTATAGCATCAGTGCTTACCATCCTCGTGTGCGCCAGCCAGGGATCACATACTCTAAAAGTGGAATATTGAGCTTCTTTTCAGCATTTTTTTCAACTGTATTATATTACTTGAAACAACAGCCATAAAAATTCTTTCTTTCT
>JACCDO011624349.1_pt1 | contig 16957 bp, 8 predicted proteins | sample 7446101 | NCBI WGS metagenome assembly JACCDO01 (sample SAMN15323440, study PRJNA562643) | freshwater metagenome | isolation source: river surface water | place: USA:Blue River Watershed | collected 2017-08-16 | reverse complement strand
GATAGCGGATCAAATTCCACCATTACTCAAAACCTTTGCAGATGGTAAAACGGAATTTATTCCATCACCAATTGATACCAAGGAGGTTTGTCGCCGCATGTACAGAGCTCGACGTACATTATTAATACAGTTTGAGAATGACGACTTAGATGAGAGTGATGATATTGAAAAGGTGTTGAAGGAAGCGAATACGATTATGCGCATGAAGCGACCTATGGTAGAGATGCAAGTTACTTTGCGTAAAATGACTGGAACTCACTTAACTCCTCTCACACTTCCAATAAATCTCGTCTTAGATCAAACTAGCGAAGTACTTCCACTAGTGCCCTCTGAAGTATTTACTCAAGCTCGCAACACAGTGTCACAACAGTTTTTACAAACAATTAATGATGTGAAGCATGAAATTATAGAATTTTTACATGAAAGCATGAAATGAAAATATTGACGTAAGATTGTATGAGTGTATATACAGTAACATAACCAGTTATTTCTTTGCGTTAAGCTTCGACTATCTTATGGTTTACGTTGGTAAACCAGAGAATAATTTTAATAAACACAAATTGGAGTGAATAAGATGACGAAATCTCTCACAACTGACGTGTTGCGCCTCCTTTAAAGCATGTATATCCTGATATATTTGACTAGACTTCAAAAACATCTCAGCATATATTTTAATTGTCCGATGCAAATATGCTTGAAGAATTTCGAAGTTATTACCGGTCTCCAATTCCCTCGTTAACCATGCTAAGAGACATCGTAACAATTCAATACCATCAGTGTCATCATCATGGGTACATAGAGATCTTATTTCAACATCAACTGCCGGAGGTGGCAAACTCTTAAGATAAGTCATAATTTCTCCATCACTTGCTCGCTCCTCTGACGTTACAAAGTGACTTAAATTACTGTTTACACTAGAAGTTATCGGCGTTCCAAGGGGGTATTCTGCTAACAAATACGCCACTAGTTTGCATCTCGCGATCGCGGTTTTTCGCTTTATGATTTTACTTGACCTCAAATTTTGATTAGCGTTATCATATTTGTCATCAACATCTTCAGTAAGTTTTGATGGCGCGAGGATTTTAGAAGACGTATTACCCTGTGCATTACTACTGGACTCATTAAAGCTGCTATCATCAATATCATCGTCATTGTCATCATCCCAAACCGAACCCATTGCAGCTAATTCAGCCAATACTTTTTCTTCATCAGAACTAGGTTTAGTTTTTTGCTTCGATTTTTTACCAGCCTTTGTTGCGGTAGTGTCATCTGTCTCTGGTTCAGTATCTGCTGTTCTTTTCTTCGACGATTGCTCTATAAGCTTATTATACTCTGCAGGTGTGGGAAATGATGGAGTGGAACCCGTTTTGACTACAGTAGGTAAAAAAAAAGGTGCTTTAGGTGGCAATTCTGGTGCTGCTTGCGCTTTATTTCGAATTTTAATTGCTTCAAGATGGTATAGAGTAGTCCAATATGCTTTGGGTATCGCAGACATGGTAATCACACCTGAGCCTCTTTGCTCCATATCCTCTCTTTTGCCATCTACTTCAACTTGTGCCTGACTTGGGATAACTTCAATTTTTTCAATAGTATCCAATGCTGTATCATTGTCATCACCCTCGTCGTCATTAGAACCTTTTGCTAGGTCGTCATCCGAAGCTTCAATCGCTGTAACACTATCTTGTAATGGTGATGGTTTAGAGGGCTCCCGCCAAAAGTGAACAGTTTCATATAATGAACGATCAACATACATATATATACCAACTTTTCCAAGCTGTGAAATACATAAGTATTCACCAGATAAAGACACACACATTGATGTTATTGGATGTGAAAATGAATGCCAAGATAAACACCTGCCTGTTGGGATATCCCATATTCGCACTGTTGAATCTAATGAGGCTGATATAAAGCGACGTCCATCCGGTGTGAATGCCATATCTGTAATAGTGCGAGAATGACCGGCAAATCGACGAGATACTAGTTTTGTAGAAATGTCGAACATTCTTATGACATTATTTTGGTCAGCAACAGCTACAAAACCAGAGTCTTTAAACCCTACGAGTAATACCAACGGTGTACCTAAATCAACTCGAGCAAGTTCAGTATGGGTGTCAAAGTCCCAAAATATTACAAATCCATCCATGCTGCATGATATCATGGTACTATTCAGTCCATCAATAAAGAGACCAGTAACCTCACTCGAATGACCTATTATAACTTCTGTGTTCTCGATTTTTTCTAAAGATTTTTTACTTTGTTGTACCGCGGCCTGAGCGGTATGTATAACATTACCAACCATTTTAGATCTGATTTTTTTATTTCCCTCTTTAAGAGTAGCTTCACTAAATTTAATTGGATATGCCCCCCTTGGTAGACCAGACTGTGCATTATATTTATAAATAACACCACCATGCGAACCCACGACAACACTATTACCACATACACTTATTGCTACTGCAGTAGAAAAGTGTTTTTTCTCTAGCACATACATCATTTCATTATTATGCCAACTAGTCTGTTTCAGAACGACCTCTGTAACCACTCTATGTTTATACTTCCATAAATAGGCATTTGAATGGTTTTTATGAATCGTCACCATATTACCCCAGTCCCGTTGACGAGTCTCGCAGTAGTCAAAACCTATGACAGTCGGCAATTTTTGATTTCTTTTAAGTAGACCCAACTTTTTCAATATCGGTTTTTGACTAAATTCTCTATTATGACTTTCTAGTGCAGTATTAAATAGGCGAATAGAACCATCGGATCCTGCAGAAATCAACTCACAACTAGACGCATCTGAGTTATCTCTCATTGATATATTCGTTATTCCCCCGTAATATCTTAGTCTTAATGGATATCCACTGTGTCCACCTCTGCTTTTTAAAAGTCTAGCGCTACCATCAGGAGCATCAAATATCCATACTTTAATGCTATTATCAACACTACTACTTATCATTATTGGTTCGCCATATAAAAATGTTACCTTGCCAATAGCACCGTCATGAGCCTCTTCTAAAATGTATTCTAATTTTCGCTCTAATCTAACATTATCATCGTCATTATCGCTATTTTCATCAGCGGATGTTGCCGCACCGAGATTCCAAATACATAATCGTCCATCCATACTACCAGTTACCATATACGGAAAACGTTGTGAAGCACTATCAGTGCGAAAAGAAATTGAGGACACTGCACCAAAATCTTGTTTAAATGATAATAATACTTTATCTAATTTCAAATTAAGTAGTACTACATCACCGGTGGAGAAGCCTATGGCGATAACATCACACGCGGGTGATTGTTCCAAACAAGTAATAGACATTTTTGATTTAACATTTTCAGTATCATCTTCTTCGTCCGCCAAATACATATTCTTTTGTCTAATATATTCTAAATGTGATTCAAAAGTGTATATATTTTTTTTGCTACTTATATTCCATAACTCGAGAGCACCATTTGAATACCCGATAACAAATTTATTCACATATGTTGCTGGATGAACCAATGCAGTAATCGTAGCCTTTTGCAATAGTTTTAATGATGAAACAAGTGCCCTTTCTTTGATATCATAAACCTTCATATTGTTTTCAGTATCATAAGATAGTAAGGTCTTACCGATGATATAGAGACCAAGTATACTAGCCTGATGCTGTTCATATTTATTAACTATTCTATTTCTATTGTATACGATGATTTTGTTATCTACTGCACAGTAAGTTTCATGACCCGACACCGCTAGAGAGGATATCCTACCTGGTGCCTCTTTGGAAACTAAGCATACAGTTAACTTATCAACACGGAATACTTGAAATGAGTTACCGATGGTGACCGTCAAGAATTGCTCCTCACCCAACTGATTAAGACTGAAGCCGGTGCCATCCGTGACGAAGCCGACCTGCTTGTACGGAGCGTAAAGTGCCATCGCGACGCACACGTACACGCACACCTTCTTTGTACTGTTTTTTCGGTCTCCACTCATCGCCAAGGGCCGCACAATCGGTACAGTACCGGCAAACTGTCCCACAAACTTTGCAAAGTTTAACTTTGGCCCTGCCAAGAACATGTGACAGAATTTTCTTTGGAACAAAAAACCTGTTAAAAATTCTTTAATGAACAATTCTATCGTGGGATTCTAACTAAGGTGTCAAAATTATTTTTTGGTATGGAGAGTTTTCTTATATATAAGCATCGTTACTAGCCTAGAACCTAGTTAAGCAGCGTAGAAACCACAGCGTCCAATTATGAAATTATTGTTAGTTTCTAGTTTCAGCTTATCGCAAATATTACTCAGAGTCGAAACAGGCACCTCCGGACCCCGGAACCTTCGCCAAAAATATTTGGAATCACAACAAGGTGGGTACCGCGGTGAAAAGTGTGCCATGGCGGTTGCAGATGACCACAAAGACTTGCAAGTCTTCAAGAGCGACCTGATCCATCCAGTCACGTCCTTAGTGGCGCATCATATCAATGATGAAGCAATCATGGTGTGCTGGGGAATGCATAACATCTTAAACGTGATATTTTCAACAAACATAGGAATTAGTGAGCATAATTTGACTATTTTTGACAGTCATTCTATTCATGGTATTAAAATACAAGGCAATAATGTTATAATATTCGGTAATCGGTCGTTAGCATTCTACAAAATTGTACAAAGCGAGCAAAAGTATGCATTGCAGCAAGCATTTAACTTGGAACATAATTTTGATGATTACATCCTTGATGTTAGTCTTATAGCGGATACTCATAATGCTATTCAATACGTTTTAGTTGGATTCGCTCATAATTTTATCGATATTTATTCTTACAACTATTTAATGGAATGTTTGACTAGACCGAAAGAATTAAGTAGAGTACAATGCCCTGAAAATTCATGCGTGTTATTTTCATTGTCATTTTCATTGGTACAATTTAACTCTTTAAATAACGAAGAGAACATATGTATACGAATTGCAAGTGGTACGGCATTTGGTAAAATTGTTTTATGGCAATTTATTCTTAATGTAGTCGATATAACCATGGTAGAATGTAATATTAATCATTATTTAGTTGATCACGAAGGTGTAGTATTTAATATAAGATGGTCCAATGACTGTACTAAAATTGCCAGTGTATCAGATGATAGAACTGTAAGAGTGTTTGATACAACTCTTGGTATACAAATATATGTGGGATGGGGCCATATCAGTAGAGTCTGGGATGTAATATTTATTGAGAATTCAAAAAAATGCAATTCATTAATAGCTACTGCGGGCGAAGATGGAACTATTAGATTATGGAATTACACAGCAAAGGATGAGAATGGATGTATTGTAACTATGAAAGGTTACAGCACAGATGCCTGGAGAATATCATCTTATATGAAGGGCGAAGTTTTAATCACTGGAGGAAACGATGGGGCAATAAAGTCATGGCCATTATCTCACCATTTTGAATCATCTTCTGAAAATAAAGATTCAATTTTTAAGTCTGCTATCATTCCTCCTTGGCCTGTCAGTACCGGACGAAATACTGGAGTGTGTTCGATTCGGGTATGTCATAGTGGTAATTGGATTATTGTAGCCACAAATGCAGGTAACATATGGTTAATAGATGCACGTAACGTGAACGAGTCGCGAGAAATAGAATTTAAATGGATTAATTTATTAGATCTTGGGCTTACAATTGTTTCTGCCGACGTAATATTCCAGTCAACTATATTTCATAATTCACCAATAACACAGGAATTGTCCGATTCCAACGAAACCGCGCTGGTTTTATATATTATAGTATCTTATTTTAAACCAGCTGGTGAGGCATCAATAATAGCAATCTATCATGATAATATAAATGGGTTTACGACAAAATATACAACGTGGAAAGCATCAGATATGAGAATAATTAACATATGGTGCTTACACGATTACAATGACTTTAATGGGACTAAATACTTTTTATCATCGTCTACACAAGGGGAGTGTAAATTATGGAGTGTTGGCGAGACCATGGACCAGTCAGTTGCATTATTTCATGCAAACTGTGGTACATTTAATAAACAATTTGCAACGTCATCCATGTTGCTCAAGTTCAATTCACACGAATTGCAGCTATTCATTGGCGATTGTAAGGGAGGAATAACAATATTTTACCTAATATGTAACGGTAAAATCGAATATGAAGTGGAAAAAATAAGTTATATTCCAAAAATGCACACGAAGGAACCTGTATCATATCTCAAATCACTTGAATGTAACGATCCCACTGGATTTATTTCGGTGGGTCATGATGGAATATTGAACATATTCACATTAAATAAAGACAAAGAGTGGAGCCGTATTAACACTCATTCATGCTTGCCTATAAAATCTATTACCAATGCGTTCTACTCTAATGGGTCGTTATATGTATGCGGCTATCACGGTAATCTTTTCATCATACAAGATGTTACCAAAGCATATCAGCTATTTTGTGTTAATGGTGGCTCTTGGAAGCGTCCCCATTATTTGCGCATACTAGATTCAGATTCAGCTATCCCAAAGGTAATGTTCGTCATGTCTACAGCAGGCAAAGATAACACAAGTGTAATGCAGTATGTCAGTACAACTGACATTAGTGTAGACATGACGATACCAATTCATTTAGGTCATTGCTTTCTGTCACGAGTTGGTTACTGCGCAACAATTATCACAAGAAACAGTCAAAAATACATAGTCATTGGTGGCGAAGAAGGATTAATTAAGATTGTCACAGGAAAGACTAAAGATCAAAAATCAAAAGTTTTACATTCACTCTCCATGCCTAACGGAGCATCATCACGAACTCTTGCAAATAGCTACAGTGCAGCATGTGATACTGGAATTCTGATAAGCGGTGGGTCAAAACTAATGTATTCTATTTGGTTGTATCACAATGGAATTCCAGACATCGGATACTTAGATAATATATTCTGTTGCGTTGCATCTGGCACGACATGGACAAAGGCGACTCAGGATCACCGAATTTTATCTATTAGCACTGTTTCGTTATACAACGGTTTATTTCTTATATTTTTTTGCGACTCCAGAGGCATAGTGTCGATAAATATTTTTGACCCATGCGACAATACTATAACTAGTAAAGAAGAGTTGGAATTAGATGACCATCCAGTGTTATGCTCTAACATAATCTTACTCAAAGAATCAGATGAAGACATCGTTGCCATTTTAGGACTATTTGGAGATACAAGTGGAAATGTTTTTATTACATTAAGTGGTGATAGAAATGGCATTAATGGTGATAGTCAATTATTATTTAGATATAATGCTCATACTGCTGGCGCTAATGCTATATGTTCAACAGTTCAACAAATAGCACCCAATCAATGGCACTTGTTACTATGCAGTGGTGGAGATGATCAAGCAATATGCGTACTATCATGCATTATTCTCATGACTGGTAAAAATACGTATGACATTCAATTATTGGCATTACATAGGTATGAAAGTTTATCCGGCTCTGCAATAAAAGGTGTGAAGTTCTTTAGTAAAAATGAAACTCTATTCTTATGCAATGTAGGTTACGACAGAAGACTTTATTTTTGGAGTGTACAGGCGTATGTTGATTACACATTACGATCAGACATTATTCCTTTTAAGTGCAATGGAATTGATCTTCCGGTTACCATTGTTGATAAAAAGGATACACTATTAATGAAATGGGCCAATGGATCCATTGTCAATGTTGCAGACATAGGAGATATGGCGTGTGATGAGTCGCTAGGAAGTGTTGATATAGCTGTTGTAGGTGAAGGTATACAAACATTTAGTTTATAAGATTACATTACTAATAAAAATACATATCATACAAAAATTATCCATACAAGAAGCCATTACCACTAAAAGTTGGCCACATAAAAGCTCTTTTCGTAAAAAAATCATCAATTATCTGAGAAACTTTGTCGTAACATTGTTTTTCATCGAGAATATTCTGACATTCCTTATACTGAGTCATTTTATGCTCCTTGCGAGAGGGAAGCTTACCGCTATGTTCTAACCTTTCCTTAAGCGCCTTTTTATTATATTCTCCTAATTCTAAAAATGACACTAGTGGCTCATAGAACGCTATGGGATCTGCAAGTGCATGTTCATAATGAGCAATGAAAACTTTATTACATGGAACCGCTCGCATAGCTGCCTCAATATATGTCAATGTATGCTCCACAGTGCGTAATTCTGTATCAATATCGTTGAAAAAATTTCTTCGCAATGCTGATAATGCCGTGTCTGTTGTATTTCTTATAATAATTAAGTATTTTATATTAAACATGACACCATCCAATTCTTGTAAATTAATAATATCTGGACGCATGAATATTCTTCCACTTTTACGAATAGCCCCGGTAGGAAAAGAATCTTCAGAGTCAAATATTGATTTACAAGTAGGTTTACCACCATCTGATCTTAATTTTAGTTGCTCTTTAAACCCTTCTTTCAATTTCTCTGATGTAAGACGAGGGACACCATCACCAATTTCTCGTGAATAATGTCGTGCATTCGTCCAGACGCAATCGAATACTGGTTGTTCTAATAATTTCGTCCATAAATGATGCCCAGCACCTTCTAATCCAACACTCAATACATAAACTGGTAAATTATGACCAGAGGAATACTTAGACGATGGCCAACCACATTGCTTGTGCACAGGAAAACAAGTACCATCAATATATCCGCGCTTATATATATTATCCATTCCGCTAAAGTATCGACGATAACCTACATTCTTTGCTGCATTTTCATCACATACTTGACTTAGTTTTCGCGTACCCACTTCCCACATTGTTTCATTGCTATGCAGACACATACAAGTCGCAATCAGTGACGAGAAAAGACAGACGAGCACCGCCGCATACGCCATTGGACAAGGGCGACTCAACGGGTTGAAATTCGTTGAATGGAGACATTCTGTTTAAAAAAGTACCGGTACCGCCGTTGTAGACAAAGAGCGTCTTTATGTTCGGGAAACAAAATAATAGGCGTCACATGGGTCTAATAAGATGCGACTTGACTCTCTTCTCACATGCTGTTCGTAGAATCTAGTTGAATGAACCAAGATAATAATTGTAAGGTTCATTTTACCACCAGAAATATAAATATTGTAAGCTACCGGTAAGAGAAAACCGGATGACACAGATTTGGATTATTAATTTTACATCGTATCGAATGTGCCCGACAATACTCGATTCAAGTGAATCAAACTTATCTTCAAAGTTTCCAAAAGCAGATGTTTGAGATACGCCATAAATCATAGTGATCATCACGCGAGACATGTACCCCGTACCGGCAAAAGAAAAATATCCGTCGAAAGAGTAGGAACTACCTGACCTGGATCTATAAATAAGATATCGCGGTGATGCGAGCATTTTCCGCCCCCGCTAGCCCTCGGTGGTGCTCGAAACAAAATCTTATATTCTTAGGACTTGCGCTGTGGCTGCTACTTTTGGGGTCTACGATTTATCTATTTAAGATGTTTGCATTCGGACCTCATAATCAACACAAAAATGTTCGTCCTGCATTGCCCACACGGGTTAAGCCACAACAGTATGGGCCAGCGAAGTCACAACAGAATGTGTCAGCGAAGCCACAATCGAACGAGCAGATCGATGTGATGAATATTAAACGTGCGGAAACTAATATCAACCTATTGCTGCATGAACGTGCAAAAGCAGTTACGACTGATGATGATCCTAATTATAAACGAGTTGTAGATAAAGATCAAGCTGTTCTCATTGTAGGTGGAACAGATGGATCAGGAACAAGGAAAGTAGTTCAAGTATTAGAGTATTTAGGTACAAATATGGTTGTAGATGATATGGGAACCTATGATATACACGCAGAAATCGTGAAAGGTTGGCCTAAAATAGTGACACCTGTATTAGATATTACTAAATCGCTTCACTATGACATATATGACATCCCAGATGCCGTAAGGCATAGTACTATCGAATCATTACAAATACTTTTGGAGGAAACAGAAGGTAAAATAACGAATAAAACGCTACCAATACCTAAATATATAAGTGCAAAAAATATATATTTTGGTTTTAAAGCTCCAATTTCTATGGCATTGCTCCCATTTTGGGTCAATATTATCCCAAAGATTAAATTTATACATATTATTCGTGATGGTCGCGATATTGCATTTTCAGAAAACACCGGACCGATAAGAAAATTTTTTAATAGCACTTATGGTCCTAATAGTAAGTATGAAAAAGATAGAAATGAAGTGAAAGCAATACGATTATGGAATGACCAAAATTTACAAGTGCATAAATTTATAGAAAATTTTAGAGAAAAGAATTCAAATGGAAGCATTTTATTTGACTACTTTACAATAAGAACTGAAGATTTGTTGGCTCAAAACCACGGGGTTAGGTTTAACACACTCAAAAGGCTCGCCGACTTTATTGGCTCTAATGCTACTGATAGTGATATTTGTTGTTTAGCTACTAATGGAAATTTGCCTTTAAGACGAAAAGAAATGAGACTTATCGGTAGAAGTGGTTTAAAAGCAGAGAATAGGTTGAAGTACGGTAAATGGAAAGCTAAATTAAAAGAAAATAAGTTATTGCAAAATACTTTTGCAATTGCAGCGGAGGCTTTGAAAACATTTGGCTATGAACCGGAACTCGTTTACAAGAATGTGGATAGTAAGAAATGTGCTGGTGTAGCATGTAAAAAAGTAATGCCTATTGTAGTGCGACCTTCGTCAATCCATCAACAAGGTCGTGTAACTGTACCAAATAAAAGACGAGACACTAAAAAATGAAAAATGATATTTTAATTATATATAATGTTGAACATAATGTTATGATAAATAGATTAATACGAAGCCTGTAGTATAGACAACTGTGTTTTATCGATAGGAAAGCGTTAAACAGAATCGTCAGAAGATACATCCTGTTCATCGAACACGCTATTATTTGAAGTATTTTCAATGTATTTTTGTAATTTTTTAGTATACGTATCATCATTATGAGACAGTAATGACGATTCTGGCGAGGACGATTCGTCCGATGAAAATTTACTATTTTCTGGGAATATACTTCCACTTTCTTGCAGCAATAATGACTCCTTCAATGCTCCCCATGAGGTGCTGCCGCCACTTCTCGGAACTGATTTATCTGATGTAAAGGGAAATATTTTAACGGATGATGGGGGAGGTGGCGGTGGTGATGGCTCGGGATCATTAGTAATGTGAGCATTACCACTCTCGATAGGATCATAAATAATACTATAATTACCCGTTACATGTCCTTGATTTTCATTACTACTAATACTATCAACCTTTTTCTTTGAATCGTGAGTGTTCGTTTTAGTAGACGAGTTAGTAGCAATATGTGAATGATGGGATAAAACACTCATGTTATTACTTCGAGTAGCTATTCTCTTTAATCTATCATTTTCATTAATTAAGCGATTAAGCTCTTGTTCGTGCAAATGTTTCAACTTGGCTACTTCTGTGCGATAATCTGATTCCAATGTAGCTTTCAATTTCTTTAAATCTGTCCGATACTTTTCATGCATTCTTTCACTCTCTATTTGAAATACTTTGGTTTGATTTTCTCGTTCTTTCATTAAAATATTTTCCATTCCTTTCATTCTTCGTTCATCTTCTTGTTTCACTAAACTTAGCTGCTGAGTTAACGTTGCCTTTATCATTGATTGGCTTTGCACATGCTCTGCTTGTAGATGACCAATTTCCCGTTGATGAGCTAATTTATCTTCATTACGAATCGATTCAAATTCTTCTTTTTGTTTTTGAACTAAATTTGCTTGCTGTTTAATTTCACTCTTCAAATGAGTAACTTCATTTTCAAGCTTTGCTTTTAATTCTGAGTGACTTAGTTCTATTGCTTTCATATTATTCGAGTAATCTTGGCGCAATTTTTCTTTTTCTAATGTCATACTACTAATTAATTGGTTCTGTTCAACGTCCCACACAACACGACGACGATTTACCTCTTCTTCTATCGCCAGTTTAGTCGAATCTTCAGCTGCTTGTAAATTTATTTTTAAGTCGTTTATAGTGCTTTGTAAAAATTTGACTTCACTAATTAGGTCACTATTTTGTTTCAATAATTTCTCCTTATCACTGTTATGATCATTTTTTAAACGTTGTATAATACGTTGATTCTCTTGTTTTTCTGCTAAAACTGTGTTTCTAATGGCAACATTACTAAGTTCTCTCATTTTCTTTGATTGATTTAAATACATTTCCATGCGACTATTCATACATTCATTGACATTTTTAAGGGTGTTTAATACGTACAATTCCAAAGTAGATAATGTATCATCAAATGTATTTCCTTCTTTTGTCAATGACGAAGTTTTTGATGAATTACTAATACTTATGGCAACATTAGGTGGCAATACTCCATTAATCGCAAAGCCGCTGGGTGAATATATAGCATTTTGATCAATTGCACCATTATTTACAATACTTTTATTGATACTATCAAGAACACCAATTAATGTATTAATTCTTTTGACATTGTATAAAACCAATTCCCGATAATTCAAAGAACTATCATCAACCACATTTCTACTACTTTCACTTATAGGATGTAGCACACTTTTATTAGTGTTTTTATTGTTATTGTGATTCATATCATGATTTTGCTGGGAATAATTCAATTCATTATTTCTTGATCCATGATTTGTCGCTCTATTTGCAGTAACTACCTTACATGAAATAGGTGATAGCATAGCAGCAGTCGCTAGGTTTTCACGAGGAGCCGCTACTGACACAGCAGTAGTATTTCTCACATCAACTGATTGATTATTCGTAATCGGCTCTTTGATCGCAGTCAGACGTTGCACGACACCAACCGCCTGCTCGTACGAGGCACTATCACTGTCGTCCCACTGCGGCAAATACGCAAAGTTCTCGTCCATTTTTTGTATCGATTATCCCTCCAGTTTTTTTTGTTGCAAAATTTACATTTTCAAGTTTTAAAAATAAAATTTCTAGTCGTTAAAAAAACAATTCAAATTTACCTAGAAATACATAATTTAGTTTATGACACCAAGAAATGTGTTCGACGAATTAAAATGATGCAAAAAATTAAATGAGTAGCGCATCCACGTTACGCTGTGAGTCGAGTCAAGTTATAACTGGTTAATCTAATTCGGCTGATGATTAAGAACAACTTACTTAAATAAGATCTTCCATGTTGTGAAAGTTTGTGGCACACGCGGGGACAAATGATGTTTTACAAAATCTTTATGAAAATGAAAATGGTAGGGATTTAGTGTAGTACTAAGTGACACACAGTGGCCCACTGTCAGTGGCACAGTGCAATACACAGTTGTACATTAAGTAACGAGCACTGCTATCGTAGGATAGTACAGTGTGCTGCTGTGCTCTAAGTGCTGCTAATTACGCCGCACTGTGTAATTCAATTGTGTAATCATAGTATTCGTTGCAATTTTAGCTAGCCATGTTGAGACGAACGCCAGTCTTGTTTCTTAGCCACGGAGGTGGACCATGCTTCTTTATGGATGGCAAGGAGTTTCCGATGTTTACGGATATTGACAAAAATTCTTCGGCTAAGTTATTTCTTGAAAACGTAGTGACTAATATCAAGAGTGAAGGATATAATGTAAAATCTATTTTGATGATTTCAGCGCATTGGGAGGAGACCAATCACCAAGTGACTTATCACATGAAACCAACACCACTCCTTTATGACTATTTTGGTTTTCCAGAATTCACATACACCCTAGACTATAAGCCTCCAAGTGATTTAAATTTAGCTAATAGCGTAATAAAATTACTAGAAAAGAATAATATAATTTGTGAAAAGTCCACGAGAGGATTCGATCATGGTACATTCATTCCACTATTGCTGGCAAATAAAGAACAGGACATTCCAGTCGTACAGTTGTCATTAGTTAGCAACCTTAACTGCGCACATCATTTTAAATTGGGTGAAATATTATCCGAATTACGTGATGAAGGAGTGTTAATTATAGGTTCGGGCGCAATCACACACAATCTTAGAGAATTTAGTAATGCGGAAAAGAATGTACCTGCTCCCCATACTAAAGAATTCACGGATTATGTTTTCAATTTAATTGAGAGTAAAGAATCAATTGATTTTGAAGAATACAGAGAAAAATTCATGAAAATCATGGAAGTAGCACCTTTTGCCAGTAGATGTCATCCTAGAATTGAACATTTAATACCATTAGTCGTCGCAGCAGGAGCAGGTAGTTCTAGTCGAGGCAAAAGAATTTTCAATTTCACATGTATGGGTACTTTTTCACTAGATAGTTATATATGGAAAGAGCCATAGTATAAATTCAAAAATTTATTACAAAGTTTACATTATATCTTATGTATTTCTATGACTAAATGCAAGGTAAATTAGACTTACCATTCTTCAGTTTTTATGAAAAATTATATGGGAACAGCTTTCCTCTTTATTCTTTCCATTAATGGCACCTTCTCATTAATTGATCCAATTGCCATAACTCCATACGGATTAGTCGCAATTTTCCTTTTTAACCATAAGTTATACAAACATAAGAACACAGTCGCTATACCGAATGAACCTAATATAATAATCGCAGTAACTATAGTTATCATTCCTGCCGTCCAAAATTTATAATCTGATTTTTCAGTTAATACTTCGATGCTTGAGGGTTTACTAGTAGGTCGCTCAGTTTCAGTTTCCTCGAACTCTTCTGATGGAGCCACTGTTGGCTCCGATGGTTTATAAGTTGGTTTATTTGATGGTTTATAAGTTGGCTTTCCACTTGGTTTAGGTGAAGGTTGAGGAGGCACCATTGATGGGGTAAAGACCATTGGCTGACTTAATGGTGGTACCTGGACTAATGGACTGGCAAGATTGCGCGTGGATGGGCTAGGTGCATGGTTTTCATTAACGTTATCTAGCCCTAAACTGTCAAATCTGTGAATCAACAAAAATATTATCGCTACAAACAAACACCACATTTCTCCGTATTCTATATAAAACAGCTATAATTGTGATGACCAAGGCCCGTGAAAAGCCGAGAAACACCAGATTCAGCCTCGACAATTCGCCCTCGAGCCTACGCAGGACTGTAAGATATCTATCTACCAAAAGGTATCTGAGATACCGTATCTCCACTAGAATCTCCAGACCAAAACCACCGGTACCAGAAAGAAATGCCTTTCGTCCCCGCACCTTCCAACACAGACTGAAATGAAGAAAGAAATTTAGTCAACTTTATTTAATAACAGTTATACTCTATTATGTCATAATTTTTAAACTTTCCAACCCACGATTGTTCGATCACGCTGTTACATGGAAAGTCGGAAGAGAGACGCATTAGACAGGGAGTTTGTGATCGGATGGTCGTGAGTTGGAAAAATAAATGAAGTATAACTTAGAAGGACGTAGCTGTTATGATGTAAAATTGACTAACCTTTACTCTCTTTCTTAATTTCAGTCTGTGTTGGTCTGATAATAAAGATTCTGATTTACTACCGGTATCTCAACCAAACAGTCATGTACGGGTATCATTTGTAAAAAGCAATTTACATTATTTACAATTTGCAACTAGCTTGTTCTTGTAAATTTCCTCAATTCTTGCTCTTTCCTTTTTAGATATAAATTTATAGAACGCCAATTCTCTTTCATCATAACCAACCCCTGCGAGACACAAACCACTACCGGGCAAAGGTGGTCCCGCTAATCTGCGTTCACCAGAAGAGCAAATATCCAAAAGTATATAATCATTTCTTTTATTTTCATCTTTCAAGGCTTCTCTGACGATTGTACCGCATATAATTCGTACCATTTTTCGCAGAAATCTATTCGCTACTAATTCAATTGTAAGAACTGGTACATCATTTGGTTCTAAGTTCAAATAATAAGATTTTGCTTTAAACATTACACATCGATCTTGCAATCCATCTGGTGAAGCAGCACTTCTATCCTCTCCATGACTAAATGCATGATAATTTAATTCAAGATTTTCAACTTTACTTAGCATTTTGTTTACAAAATTAATATCAATATCATAACAACTATTATTTGCATTTTTGTTCAATGGCACCATATATATATATCGCCTCCACGTAGCATGTGATCTTGGGTTAAATGATTTGGGTACTCTATACACATCATAGCATTTTAACCGTCGGTCCAAATCCGAATATACATTATTAATCTTGTCTTTGATTTCATCAGGTGTAATGGTTACATTACTCGTAATAAAACTTACAACTTGTGATATTGCACTTACATCTGCATCAGTTCTACCTGCACAGTAAGTTGCGACTTTTAATATATTACTTAAATCATTTTCAACTGTTTGTATATCAACTCCTCGTTGTCTCTGATAACCTCTATATTTCAATCCATTATATCCTATTCTCATCGCATATGTGTAACGACTAGTGTATCTATAATCTTTATTATTAAATTCACTTAACTTTCCAACTTCTGATATTTTTTTCAAATTAACTATACGACTATATTCATCATCGTGATTATCAGGGTCATTAATAAATTTTGGTAATGGAGAGTCGGATGATATGATGGAACTCCAATAGTTTTCAACAATTCTCCAATCTCTATCTAATATTTTTGCTCTATCAACCGCGACAGAAGAAGTACTACAAAGTCGTTGAGTACATAATTTGACGTGTTTGACTCGAATTAAACTACTGCAATATACAAACATGATCAAATAATACAATATGCGGAATAGCATGACCCCTCACACATGCCTATTACCGCCAAATAGCACGCGGGTTGCCAACAACAAGAATTCCTTGAAGAAATTATTAAGTAGGTAAAAAATATAATTATTTTAATATGAATTGTGAGCTGGGACCGGCGCTGGCTGAGAATCGTATAAAAGTTAATATTAACGTGTTGGAAACGTAATATATTTTACAAACTTTTTACAAGAAGCTATAAGCTAAAATTTTGGGAACCAAG
>JACCDO011047456.1_pt1 | contig 16957 bp, 15 predicted proteins | sample 7446101 | NCBI WGS metagenome assembly JACCDO01 (sample SAMN15323440, study PRJNA562643) | freshwater metagenome | isolation source: river surface water | place: USA:Blue River Watershed | collected 2017-08-16 | reverse complement strand
TATTTAATTTCGGTTTCTTAGCGAATGTGCTACCGTTGACAGAAGCAAAGCAAATGGATACTAAGGAAACCATTCTTGCCGTGACAGAAGCAAGGCAAATTGATACTAAGGAAACCATTCCAACCTCCGAAAATACGCTTCCACCTTACACACCAAGTAAGCTACAGCAAAGGAGGTCAAGTAACTATTCGGGAGCCAAGTCAAGTGTTGTGCCTGACATCACCCGGATGAGCCTGGCAGCAGCCCCAGCTGACGACAGCAGGTACCAGTCCAGCACGTACTCAAGTGAGAGTACCAGTGGTAAGACGCCTGTAGCTACTCAGAGCACCCGGATGAGCATGGCAGCAGCCCCAGCTGACGACAACAGATATCAGTCTAATACGTACTCAAGTGAGAGTACCAGTGGTAAGACGCCTGTAGCTACTCAGAGCACCCGGACGAGCATGGCAGCAGCCCCAGTCGACGACAGCAGGTATCAGTCCAGCACGTACTCAAGTGAGAGTAGTATGTCAAGCCAGAGCACCCGGATGAGCATGGCAGCAGCCCCAGTCGACGACAGCAGGTATCAGTCCAGCACGTACTCAAGTGAGAGTAGTGTGTCAAGCCAGAGCACCCGGGTGAGTGCTGCAGCAGCTCCAACGGCTAGTAGTAGACAACATAGACTACTGGAGGCCTATAAGCGTAATAGTGTCAAATCCGACCAGAGCGTTCGAGTTACGGAACCCGTCGTAACCAGAGACGACAGTAATGTGAAAACGTCCGTTGTAGTCGATTCTACTAGCAGTAGGCGTACCAACAGCCTCAACTCCGACCAGAGCGTTCGATTCACAGAGCCTGTTGTAACCAGAGACGACAGTACTGTGAAACCTTCCGTTGCACCAAACCCTACAAAAAGCGCATTAAAGTCAAATGTATCATCTGTAACAACGGATAGTCCGGCCGAATTCGCCGTCGATGCACTGGTAGACACCCCAATAGACTTCCTGATCGACGCCGCCGACTACTTCCTGGGGAATAGCACCCCTAAGTTGCCGAGGAAGTCGTTAAGTATTAGCAGGAAAACGTCGATATTGAGCCCTGAAGATCCGAAAAAGCGCGCCACCAACGACGACCCAGTGCTGTACCACTAACGGGAGTAGGGGCGCTAAAGTATAAACTGTAAATATAATGTAGTTACGTTAAAACAAATATATTGGCTGTATATACAATCTTAAACACATAATGCATGCGTGCTATGTAACCACGCATCCTCAACTACACAGTACTGACTACTCTACAGCGTATCCTCTAACTTCAGGCGCTTGCTATCGTGCACGTCGTCATTGAATATGGTGGTGTCTGGACCACAAATATCAAACTCATCTAACAAACTACTATCGATCTCGTCGCTCTCGTCGAGTATCAGCGCCGTGTCCGCGAAGCCCGTGACCATTCGCGCATCAAACTTGAAGGTAGCACCGCTATTCATGGCGTTGTTATTCGAGAAAATATTATTGAAAATGTTCGACGGACAAGTGCTTAAAAACGACGTTTCGGCGTTATGAATAGCCAGGTTGGACTTGCTTAACGTGTTCGTTTTCACCACCTCGTTAGTCACGGGAATCGGGACAGCCGTGTTCGAGGCAACCTGACTCTTATTATTGCTGCTATTTTTATTTATACTATTGACTCCGGAGCTAACATTGCCTGAGCTGGCAGCGGCGGCGGCAGCAGCAGCGACGGACGCGTTCTTGTTCTTCTTGCTGTTATTGATGTGACGGATTGAGGTTAGATGAAATTTAATTTCCTCGTCGGTGTTGAGAATGAAGGTATCACAGTCCGGACACCTCCAGTTATTTGCTTTCTTTGACTGGTTGTGAGTGTAGTGATTGTTGGCGGATATAAGAGGGTGCTTAGGGACTATGATGTTTGGCATTTGAATGATGCCGCCGTTAGCTGATTTATTAGAGCCGATATTAGGCACCTTGACGATGATATCTTGACTCGGATCAGAATCTAGTACGCCATTTTTGAACTTGATATTTGGAATTATGATGTCCGTTTCCTTCTTGATGAAGTTGAACAGATCGTGCTCCAGTAACTCGTCGTCGGGAGAGTCCTTGATTACAAGTGGCTCATAACTGTTTCTAGTGAAATTTTTTACAGTACTAACCTCTGTCTCTACGTGATCACTAGCTGTACTTGATGCGACATCAACAAGAGGCTGAGACTGTTTGGCACTGTACACTCTATTCAAATCGTCCGCGATGCTCAGCAGCGTCTCGTTGCCCGCCAGATCGTAAATCTTCTTTCTTTTGTTCTTGGATACGGATTTTTTGGATGGAAAATGCTCCCAATTCTGGTCGCCCAACCAAATATTCATCCCAATTTTCATCAAGTTTTCAGTTACTGGACAGGCTCGGTGGATAAGCCGAGGATCTGGCTGGCCATTTGGTAAAACGTTACAGAACATTAATGCATTACCCTTTTGTGGCCGCACAGATAAGTTCAAGGCTGGGAATTCAGTGTGGCCTTGACCTTCGGGCAAGGTATTTAGATAAACAAAGAAGGTGACATATCGCCTAGGAAGTACTCCATCAACGCTATTATCATCTTCATTGAAGGTGCCACTATCGTGATGTACTTTAAATTCTTGCCCTTGTAAGTAAGATACAACCTGAAGTGGTTCGATATACTTCCACTCAATATCAACCGTGTCAGAAGCCTTTTTTTCAATGGCACGTATTTTATTATCTAATAAGTTATAGAACAATAAGTTTTAAGGAGGCAGAATAGCGGGATACAACGTAAGCATTACCTTGACCCTTATCGAAGTGAATGTATGACGATGTTCTGTCTTCGTCGAAGACAGCATCGAGTCCATCATTCTCTGTGTATGACTGCTCAAAATTTTCTAATTCAGCAGTTATACAATTATCTAAATACTCAATATCTTTCGCTGAGAGAAAATTTTTGTAGATGAAAATATTAGGATTTTTATGAATCATTTCAATGTTCTTGGAACCCGTAACAGGATCGTCATTGTGGAATAGAGCAAGAACTCTATTCGGGATGTGCACAACCGGCTGTCGCTTTGGATTGCGACGACTACTTTCCGCCATCAATTTTTCACCACTAACAACACAACTGACGACCAGAGTACTGAGGTATTCTCCTCTCTGCTTTGTCCAGAAGTTTCGGCCCGGAAATGACCGGTTTTTTCTTAGGTTGTGAGAAGTAGAAGAGAATTGAACGAAATCAGAAAGAATGAACAGAAAGCGAGTGAACGGCAACGATAATGTGAGAAAAGAGTATCATTTTTAGTACTTGTGAGTTCGACTGGCCACACTACGTGAATCAGCGATTGAGCACGTTGCGGCAGCGCAGCTGGCACCCACCACCGTTCAGTAGATAGAACTAATGAGCGACAACAACCAAGTGTTTAGATCCCAAGTTATCCAAAGTATAAATCGATTACTCGCGTGTACAAGGTCGGACGCCGACGCACGCAACCTTCGGCAGAATAAGGCTCACATACTCCACTTACTCAACTTACTCACATACTCACTCACATGCTCCCTCATACACTCTCTAACTTACTCACTTGCTTACTAATTATTATTTTAAGATCTTACTCCCTAATACGACCAACCCTAGGTTGTTATTTGAATTTTGACCAAACCATGGAATAAATACAAAAATATCGATAAAAAAGGATAAAAATGGCGAAATCGATGGCTTTGAACCAAGCCGCGGGGCTGCAGGGCATGCTCAAGGAGGGACACAAGACGTATGAGGGCGTGCACGGCGCGGTCATGCGCAACATCGAGGCTGCCAGGGGACTCGCGCTCATGGTCAACACGTCCCTGGGTCCCAACGGAATGAATAAATTGGTGCGTTTAATTACTCACTCACTCACTTACTTGCTAACTCACACGCTTACTCACCTACTCACCTACCTGCCTATTCACCTACTCACTCACTAACTTACTCACACACACACACCTTCTGTCTCTCACACACATAATGATACGTGCACATACATGTTCAGACGCGTGTTTTTACTATTACTATTATTCTTACTTTATTCTTTACAGGTTGTGAATCACTTAGAGAAGATCATTGTCACTAGTGATTGTGCTACTATTGTTAAGGAATTGGAAGTTCAGCACCCAGCAGCGAAGATATTAGTGTTAGCAGCAGAGATGCAGGAACAAGAATTTGGTGATAACACTAATTTTGTTATTACATTTGCAGGAGAATTATTAAAATTAGCTGAAGATTTATTGACTCAAGGATTACATACTGCAGAGATAGTAAGTGGATACCAACGCGCCTACAATAAGACATTAGAGATATTACCACAATTAGTATGCAGATCTATCCAGAATGTGCGTGATCAGCAAGAACTACGTGCAGGAATCAAATCAGTGTTAGCCACCAAGCAATATGGATACGAAGATTTATTATCCGAGTTAGTCACCAATGCATGCTTAACTACTCTATCTCCAACTGCAAAACATCCCAAGTTAAACATGGACTCGGTCCGTATCGCAAAGTTACCAGGTGGCTCCGTGGACAAATCGTCCTCGCTAAAGGGCATGGTCATTCTACGAGACACGGAAGGTATTGTTAAAAAAGTAGAAAATGCAAAAGTAATGGTACTTGGTACTGGATTAGAGGCATCCGCCACCGAAGCAAAGGGCACTATATTGATAAAAAACGCCGACGAATTACTTAATTACAACAAAAGTGAAGAGAAGAAAATGGAGGAAATGATCCAAGGAATAGCGTCGTGCGGCGTCAACGTGGTGATTTCCAACGGTGCCGTCAGTGAAATGGCATTACATTTTTGTGATAAATATAATTTAATGGTTATAAAAATGCAGTCAAAGTTTGATTTAAGAAGAATTTGTCTAGCGACCGGAGCCACGGCAGTCATCCGAATCGGTCCGTGCACGCCAGAGGAAATGGGATTTTGTTCTTGTATTGAAGTTAGAGAAGTTGGTGGTCGTAAGTTAATTGTTATTGATCAAAAGTTAGATGAAGACACATCCGTGGCTACTGTAATCATTAGAGCTTCCACATCTAATGTGTTGAATGACGTAGAAAGAGCCGTTGATGATGGTGTTAATGCAGTTAGATCATTGTTTGTAGATCCAAGATTGTTACCAGGTGGTGGCGCAGTGGAATTAGAATTATCTAAAAGACTCAAGGCATACGCTGATGAAGTAATGGGATTAGACCAATATGGTATCCGTAAATTTGCCGAGTCATTCGAAGCCATACCGCGCATCCTAGCAGAGAATAGTGGATGTGACCCAACATCGAAGATGCACACTATGATCGCATCACATGCCGCACCTGGCACGGAGAATGTTGGTTTTGATGTCGAAACATGTGATCCAGTTGACAGTCACAAAGCTGGTGTGTATGACATCTTCGCCACCAAGGAGAACGCTTTACGCTTAGCTGTTGATGCCGCCTTGACTGTGTTGAGAGTTGATCAAATAGTTATGTCCAAGCCAGCTGGTGGTCCAAAGGCGCCACCAAGTGGACCAAAAGACGACTAATTATAATTATTTTATGACAATTATACATTAATAACAACATAGCATTAGTTACTTGCTCACTTAAAGTACTTGCTTCTCTTCTTGCTGGCAGCGCTGCATACATCCACGAAGGGAATTCTCCTGGTCAGCTTAATGTTGTTTTCACTGGTATTGAAGTGAATCAAGTAAGGGAGTACTAGCACATTTTGGTTATACGCTTGCGACAGCAATTGCAAATATTCTCCATCGAGTGTCGAAGCGCTGAAACATTCTGGCTCATCATTCCGCTGAATGACAAATATTATTGCAGCCTTTTGGTTTTTATTGTTGTTGTAAGATGACAACAATTTTATATGTCGTTGACCTCTTTCACTGACGCAGTCCGGCCATACTGCGACTATTTGATCGCCATTTTTAATGGCTAATGTTACCGATTTTACTTCAATCAACATGGTAATCGGCTCGTCAAGACCCTTGGACCATACAGCGACAAAGTCAATCTTACTACCATCAACCATTTTTTTTTCTTGTTGTAAAGAGTCAAACCCTTTAATTTCTTCAATTAAACCCAATTCTAGTGCATTTCTAACATAAGTATTAGCTCTAGCAGAGTATATACCAACCAATATATTGAAATCATCCCGCACATACTCTAATGTATGACGATATTTCCGTTTGTTGTCATCGCTGTAAGAACACAAACATTGTTTATTCTCATCGTGCTCAGTACCATCTCTATTATCAGGATACTTGACTATTCCCTTCATTGATCCAGTATTTGGACAATGAACCGTGTGCAAGCCATCAGAAAATTCAACATTCGCTAAAAATCTTTTGTATCTGTTCCTCAATACCCCCGTCAGCAATTCCTCTTGAAACTCGTAGATGACGCGTCGGTCCATCTCCCACAGGACGTGTCTGCCCACCTGCAGCACCAACTAATTCGTTTGCCTTTTCCTTTTCCTTATGTGGATTTCAATGAGAAATTTATGTTTGCAGAACCGGAAAATTAGAAAGAAAAGAAGTAATTAGTTTGACTTGGTGCTAGAAGACAGCGCGTGTCGTTCTGCGCGGGACGTGAATGAACTACAGACCGTTTTAAGTCCGTTGTACACTGTAAAACACCACGTTGGATTTCTCTGCACTGCGCTGCTTCCAGCGAGGCGCCAATCACGTGCGTGAGCTCCAATTACTACCGAATCGACCAATCAATCCATTTAATTATCGTTCTAAAGTAACTCAATCACATAAGTAACGGGGTTTGGGACCGGTTCAGGAAATCTGCGCGGTCCCCACCTGTGAAAACTGTGAAATAGTGAGAAGAGAACGAGTGAAAATACGTTAACTATGTTGCGCAAGAGCACTCATTTACTAGGAAAGGCGCTTAGAGAGACAGGCCAGGCGGCAGATCGGCTCGGACTGACAGTGTCTGGCGTCGATTCATTCAACGAAACCTTCTCCAGACATAGACCTTTGATGAATCTATATGACAAGGTTATTTATATATTTATTATTCTATTATCTGTTTATTTACTTATTTTAATCGTTCTATAGCGTCCTATTATGGCTCTTGGCAGTTGGGTTGCACCTAATGCATCTGTTATAGGTCAAGTTGCGTTATATGATCAAGTGTCTGTATGGTATGGTGCGGTAGTAAGAGGTGATAAAAATAAAATTAAAATTGGTAGAGTTACTAATATCCAAGACAGAGCAGTAGTAAGCACAGTTGCTAATTTAGATTCAGGATTTCCAGCTGATGTTGATATCGGTGATTTCGTTACAGTTGGTCATGGTGCTGTATTAACGTCATGTACTATTGGTAATCATGTATTAATTGGACAAGGCGCTATTGTACAAGAGGGCTCTGTTGTAGAAAATAATTCCATTGTAGCTGCTGGTGCTGTAGTATTACCTGATACTTTAATACCATCAGGACAATTATGGGCAGGTAATCCAGCAAAATATATAAGAGACGTTACTGAAGACGAAGTAGAAAATTTCGAAAAGCAAGCAAAAAATTACGCTGTACTCGCTAAGGAACACTCCGATGAGTTCTTGCCATTCGGCACTGTGTACCAAGAGGCAGAAAAGCTTTCTAAATAAATGATATCCGTTATAATATCATAGATACTGTAAGTTAATTAACCTCGAAAACTAAATATAGCTACTAGATTTCTGTCTACTACCTACCTACTGCTGCTATTACCACCTTCAATCACTCGTTTATTCATCATTAATCGGATTCTCATTGGGTTGCACTAAAAACCCTAATTAAATCCCTAAAGTCCACAGCATCCAACCGTGATTCTGCTCAATGCGTCGATTTCGATGGGTTGGAACACGCACAAATACTTCTTCTGGGGCAAAGAGGTGCTGATCAACCACCTGGGGCAGGTTATCTATAAGCGCCGCTTTATGCCCAAGGACACACAGCAATTCTATCGATTTATTCTTCCAGCTGCGCCGCGACAAAAAAAAAATATAATAAATAACAACATTAGTAAGAAATGAAAGGACTTAGTGGTTTACAGAAAGTGAATAACGAATTATTCAAGAGAAGTTATAGAAATAGTTTACCATTTGTGTTCGGTTCGAGTATTAATTGTATCACGAATAAGTGGGATAATGAGATAATAAATAGAAGGCATTATCATGTTACAGTTCCCAATAACTCGTTGGTTCTGATAGGCACTGGCATACTGGTTACTGCAACAGTAGTGCACGTCGGACTTGGATTAAAGAATAATGTTCCTATATCCTCTGAGGAAAAAAAGACTTCTACAACAAGTAATACCGAAAATTTAAATACGAATACATCCAAAGTCAATGCTAGTGAAAGTACCACTAATACTAGCAATAGCAGTAGTAATACTGAGAAATCCAAAGCGAATACAGCCAACACTTCCAAGGCGGAAACCAAGGAAGGAGGGTGGTCTTTTTTCAGTTCGGACTGGTTAGCGAGAACATTTTACGACGGAGGATTTGAAGACAAAATGAGCAAGCGAGAAGCAGCATTGATACTGGGCGTTCGCGAGTCGGCAACGCCAGAAAGAATTAAAGATTGCCATCGCAAAATCTTGTTATTAAACCATCCCGATAGAGGGGGTAGTGCGTACATGGCGGCGAAGATTAATGAAGCCAAGGACGTGTTGTTAAAAGGTAAATAGCATAGTTATAGCCGATATGCACCTGCACCTGCACATGTAATGCTGCTGAGGCATTGTAAATAGGTAGTTGAAATGAATATTTTTGTAATAATAATAAGGAATAATTTGATATATTTATTCATTTATTTATTATTTTACACTATTACTGACTTGACTCTGGATTAAATGCTCGATAAAGCTGGGAATTTAGCTGGAATGAAGTTGATATCACTGCGCACGGAGGCTCTTAATTCCTGGAATAATTGTTTTCTATATGCTGCTTGTATTGCGTTGTATTGGTCAGGATCGGTGGGAGAAATCTAAATAAATAGAATGAGAATAAACAATTATAACATTACCACAAATAATCAATAAGAATAAAGAGAGATAGTAATACCATTGTCAATAATTTGGCTGTTTTAGTTTCATCTAAACCTGCCCTAGAAGCAGCAGCACGAATAGTTTCCTGTAATAATTTGGTCGATGAAGAAGTGCCACTCAAAGAGTCCCACTTGCGGTACGCATTCGATGGTTGAAATCTGGTCATTACTGTTGCGGGTAAATCCTTTCTAACTAAACTAGTCCATTTATCTCTTATCTCCGGCGTGACGTTCGCAGTGAAGGCCAACCACGCCTTCATCTCCGTGGGCTCCTGCTTCTTGGCGGGTGCTTTGAACTGCTCGTTCGCCACCTCATCCAACATGTCGTCCAAGTCCGCCATTTCTGCACACTAACTATATATCGCTTACTGCTACAATATACGCACCTCCCGCGGCTAGGGTTTGGCGATACAATGGAATTGTTAATCAGTGAGTATAAACGAATGAGTAAGTAATAAGTGAGTGCGTGAGGAGTGTAAATAGAAGCATGAAGATCCCACCGATATTGTGGTATTCACTACGCATGTATTTTTCGCATTCTATACAACAAATCTTCAACTGCGTATCGAGACCTCGAAGTCGTTTATTATTTATTGATTGGCTACACCACGGTTTAAACAATTATCCACAAAATAGAAAGAGAAACGACATGGGATCAGTGACGCCACCACGCGGCCTGTGGAAACAAGGCCTGGTGGTACCTAAGGTGTTCTTTTTTAGTTGCTGGTGCATAACTAACTAAGTGCAAGTAGTAGTGAAATGGTTCTTCACACGCGGTGTCTGCTGCCATGGCTGTGTCTGCTGCTCATAGCGGGGACATGCGCACTGCGCCTGCCACACCGACACATCTGCAGCACGAGGTCACTTAGCAATATTCGAAGGTCCTATATCGCTAAATCGGTAGAAAATGCAATAGAAAGCATCGAAGAAGACAATAGCGACGGGAAAATTTCCATGAAGTCGCTACTATTGATGTTTGCGCCTGTTGGTTTGGGGCAAGTAGACGAAGAAAGGTATAAAAATATCGATGGTAATCGGGGCATAGGTCATGTTTTTATGTGGACACATATATTCTTGGTTGTCGCTGCCATGGTGGCAATCGATCGTAGTGTATACGACTTGGCATCTATATTAGTCACCGTTACTCCTCTTAGTTATTTATATCATTTGACGTACGAACAGCCAGGCAAAATTGCAATGTGGGAAGGTTTCTTTGCGAAATTATTATTTTGTTATGGCTTTTACCAGATCTTTCAAGCCCCAACTATGTCGTTGTTCATCACCGAAGTTCTACTATGCATACTCACACTACTCACATTCTTGGCGACCAATATCCGAAAAAATTTATACGATCCATTTCATATTTTGATGCATATAGTGCCCAGTGTGTGGAGCATTATCGTCGCTCTCTACCACGCCCCTATTATCTTTTAGCTACTATAATTGTCTTTTGTATTGTAATTATTTGTTCTTCCCGAAGTTCTTTTTAAATTGAATTGGAGCACGTATGTCCCTCAATAATGAGGGAGCAGGGAGTAACATCGGATAACAGGAGTAAAAAGTTGAATTTCTACCATAACTAGAAACTAGAGACCGGAAGAGCGCATGTTGTCGCTTCTAATGAAACAGGTACATCTCCTCGTGCTTAGTGGGCTTGCCAGTCCACTGGTGGCCGTACTAACCTTCTGTCGCACGGGCTTATTACAAACTATTCGTCTTTTTTAAATTATGAACTAAGAAGCGTGAAACATTATTGTGATACGAGCGACGACGAACCGACTTCCAATCTATTTGCTCACTTGACCATAAATTTTGCATTGTCTCATTTCAATTGTTTATAGGCATGATTGTGTTAGGCCTTTTCATTCTTACCTTGATTCAACTAGTTTGTTGTCAGAACATTATCACCACGATTGCTGGCACAGGCACTGCTAGTTTCAGTGGTGATGGAAGTGCAGCGACATCCGCTACACTGAAATTTCCATTGGGACTCGCTCTAGATTCGTCAGGTATTTCTTATTTGATTACTTTATAGAAAAGAGTTGTGTATTTATTGATTGTTTTTATTAAACTTCCACGTTAAAAAAAAAGGTAACGTCTATATTGCCGATGAAAATAACCATCGTATTCGCAAGATAACAGTATCAACGGGCATAATATCTACAATTGCGGGAAGTGGTACAACTGGTTACACTGGTGATAATGGTCAGGCTACATCGGCTGCAATGAATACTCCTACCGGGGTCGCACTAGATGCATCAGGTACATCTTCTCCTTTCTTCATTTTCTTGCTTCTTCTTATAACAATTTTGTGATGTTTTATCTTTCCTGTAGGCAACATCTATATCGCCGATTATGGTAACCATCGCATCCGGAAGGTGACGGTATCAACTGGAGTTATATCCACAATTGCGGGTACAGGGGCCAGTAGTTACAGCGGTGACAACGGCCAAGCGACATCGGCGGCGTTGTACTATCCATGCGGCGTGGCACTGGATGCATCAGGTACGTCTTCTTACTTCCGTTCTTCTTCATTTTCTGGTGATTATATTCACTTTGCAAATAGGTAACGTGTACATCGCTGATTCTAGCAACCAGCGTATCCGCAAGGTGACGGTTTCAACGGGCATTATATCAACCGTTGCAGGTAGTGGCGGCACTGGCAGCTGCAGCGGAGATAACGGTCCCGCCACAACAGCTACCCTGAATTACTCATATGGCGTTGCGCTTGATTCATCAGGTATTTCCTCTTATCATTTATGCGCTATTAACCACGAAACTCACTTCCATTCCCTATTAGGCAATATCTATATAGCTGATAACGGCAATCATCGTATCCGCAAGGTGACGGTGTCAACGGGAGTTATATCCACGATAGCCGGTAGCAGTACTAGTGGTGGCTATGGCGGCGATAACGGTGCAGCCACGTCTGCTACTCTAAACAGTGCACAAGGAGTCACTTTAGACTCATCGGGTAATTCTTTTTATATACGCGTTTTCCGCGGTACTCACTCTCCTCTTTCTACTAGGGAACGTGTACATCGCTGATTCAGGTAATAATCGTGTCCGCAAGGTGACGGTATCCACTGGCATCATTACCACAATTGTCGGTTCGGGCACAGGCAGTTACAGCGGCGATAACGGCGCGGCTACCACGGCCACTATAAAGCAACCGCGCGGAGTCGCGGTTTATTCATCAGGTTTCCAGTTTTTACTTGCAATAAATTCGTGTTATTGACCTACCTACTCCCTATAGGCGACGTGTACCTCGTTGATAGCGACAACAATCGAGTCCGCAAGGTGACGGTCAGCACCAGCATGCCCAGGTACTTTACTATTCTCCAAATTAGTTCGGTTTTATTAATAATGTTTCAATTATTCGTAGTGTGAGTCCCACGTTAGCACCATCCTCGGCCATCCCTACGTCATCTCCAACCACTATCTCGCCAACCCGCAAGCCGACGGCGATGCCTTCTACCCCTACTTACTCACCCACTAGCAGCCCTAATACTTGCACCATCTCCGCGACGTCGAACGGGTGGTACAACAGCAATACATACGCGTATTTTTATTTAAACGGTGTTCAAAAGCTGAGTTCTGCTGGTTCTGGCATCAACTTAGTGACGTTTTCGTCAACGGGGTACACCAGCGACCTGGTCATGGTCGGCGCATATTACGGCTTCGAGAATCCTTCCTATGGATACTATGCCGATAACACGGAGGTGCTTGCAGCGTTGGATGCGTTGGACGATGGTGAGGTTGCTATTGTTGCTGTGACAGATACAGCTAGTGGATTTTCATCAGCAGTAATCTCGTCGTTGCAATCGACTCTCGGTGCCACAGTCACAACGTTTGGATATCGCTATTCATATGTGTTAATTGGACAAAAACCAGGAAAATTGCTGTGTGAACAGCTCCCTGCGACGTCTGTGCTAACATGCTCGGTCAGCGTTAATTTGGCAAGTTTCATCCCGTCTGCAGCTCCTACTATTACCCCAACCGCAGATCCTACAGTGAGTCCAAGCTTACTACCGACTAAGGCTCCATCCAGTATCCCTACTCCTACACCAACAAGGACTCCAAGCAGTAGTGTCCCAAGCACCACTCCTACCATGACGCCATCAAGCACTCCGTCAGTGATCCCTACCATGACGCCATCAAGCACTCCATCGATGATCCCTACCATGACGCCATCAAGCACTCCGTCAGTGATCCCTACCATGACGCCATCAAGCACTCCGTCAGTGATCCCTACTCGTACACCATCAAACGCCCCATCGATGATCCCCACTATGACGCCATCAAGCACTCCGTCAGTGATCCCTACTATGGTGCCATCCGTGTGTCCTTCACTGCAACCATCAACCTACCCTACCTTCGCATCTAGTGTGCGCGTGTATTTCATGGTCACACAGGTATTATCGGGCATATCAGCGACCACTTACTCTAGCAATCAAGAGTCAAATGACGCGGTATTGAAGCAGATAGTAGTGAGCATGCTCGGCTACGACAGCAAGATGGATGACGTTGCGATTCAACTAGTCACTGACGCAGGTCATAATAGGTCCTTAACTTTATTCTCATCCGAAACGACAGTAGAAGAGACTTTGCTGATGTATAGCGTCTCTACTCCCACGCGTATCTTCAACGACACTCGACAAGCCACGACTAAGTTTATACAAGTCTTGAATGAGTCTATTGCAACAGGAGCATTTGACGCTCTGCTGCGCGCTAATGCGAATAATAGTAGTATGTGGCAATCGGCTGCCACAGTCTATGCGATATTCAGTACTGCCTCCCCAACCTCGTCTCCCACGTCCACACCTACGTCAGCCCCTACGAAAATAGACATAGTTACTGCGAGTATATTATCCATTCCATTGGACAGTCGAGTGGTGAAGGAAAAGATCAATTACTACCTGGGCACTTACGTGGGCTACTTCCTGTCTATCTACATATGCTTGTACCTGTACTCCTTCCTACGCTACGGCAAGGCTACCGCGACGCGGCTCTATGATACCTCGTACCAGTCAGAAGCGTTCATCATCAATAGTGGCATCGAGGAAGGAAGCAAGCCATCCGTACTGTCGGACCTACTCATGGGTAACTCAGCGATCCAGAGCACCATGAAGCTCGAGGACGAATTGCAGGTAGTGAAGACTGTGACCAACAAACAAGCTAGCATTTCCACCACTGGCGCAAGCGAACCGTTATATAGTGTGTCCATTGGTGATAAGCTGACTAGTTTTGTGACGACAAAAGACGAAGACAAGTACTCGAAAGGATACCGTGAGTACGTGCATCAGCGGCGGACGTTGTTAGGTTGTAGTCCATTTCTATACCCACATGGATATGCAGTGCAGATACCGTGCACGAGCATACAGATGCGCCTGCCACCTGGTAGATTCGAGGACATATTGCTCTTCCTCTGCCATAACCACTCCTTATTCTCGTGCTTCTACTTCATGGACGGGTCCAAGTTAGGTGCGCACGGCACGCGCATCCTATACATCGGCAAAGACGTGGCGGTGTTCGTGCTGTACCAGTTCTCCAACATGTTGCTGCAGTACTTCCAGCTGGACGGGTTTGGTCTGGGCACGTTCATCAACCTGTTCATCATCACACCGAGCGCGGTGTCTATTGGCCTGCTACTAAAGTACCTCTACACCTGCCCATTCACCGAGACCGTTGATTTCCAGCGTAGATATGCCAATTACCAATCATTTGTAATATTCCTTGGTCGCCTGGCTATCCTCCCAATAATGATCATCATGTTCGGCTCCTTGGTCATCGCGTGCCTCTTCAGCAGCAACCGCGATGTGCTTATAGTGCTCATCAACTACTTCGTGTTTGTGCAATTGTATGGTATTATTCTGGTCATAGTGAAAGCGCTGCTGCTGTTCGTGGACACCAACTACTACCGCTTGTCGCTGTTCGGACTGCTCGACATTCTGTGTGTCGGTCAGTTGTACAAGGAGAACATAATAGCGAAAAGGCTGGTCATGGATGTAGACTATGCGTACCGCATCCACGTCTACCTATTCGGACTCATCAAAGTGGAGAAGATACTCAACAGAGAGGATGCCATCAAGGCGAAGTGGATCACCATAGGAGGTGTAGCAGCAGAAGAGAAAATGTGCGATGTTGAGATTATAGGTGCAGGTGGTGGAGATGATTTTGCTCCATTCGGTTTCAGCTATAACAACGACGACGAAGCCGGCGGGTATGACATATATAGTAGTACTACCAGCAACGACAAGGCATTGTTCACTGGAATCGCCACTAAGAACCCCATCCATTCGCTAGCTAGTAGCGCAATAACGACGACTAGCTCCTATGTTCCCACTCATAATCCACAACAATCACTGCGAGTACAACCACTAGCTGTTAATAATGGAAGTGACAAGACTGACACAGTTGTGTTCGTAGAGGATGACGCAGCGTTGTACCTTGAGTACCTAAATCTGCAGGACAATCATGATGATAGATTGTATGACATGGTCGACGATAACGAAGTAGCCGTGAGCTTCGAGGAATGGAAGTCGAGGAGGAAGCAGTTCAAGCAAGGTACTTAATCCCCTCTATATGCTCACCCACAATAAATCATCCGCCCTCTTCATAACTACCTACTTACAGGCACGCGCGGCTCCTTCGTCAAAGCATTCCAAGTGTTTGAGGAACGCGAGCAGCTAGCCCTGGACAGCTTCGAGAAATCGTCGTCATCGAGTGTAAGGAACACGATGAAGTTGCACAGTAACAAGGTGAAGAACGTGCTATCAGCCACCAGTGTGACATCGAAAGTCTTGCCTCGCTAAATCGGTAGAGAAAGTATCGAAGAAGAAACATATACCATCGAGTCGCTACTGTTGATGGTTGCGCCTGTTGGTTTGGAAGGTAGAGATATCGATGGCGGCGACCGATATCAGGAGACGTTTGTGTGATCCATTTCATATTCGGAAGTAGCTTTCGCGACTGGGTTGCGTCACTTGCAATCGTCTGATATCTCTTCCTGCGACAGAATTACTCACTGTGTAAACGAGATAGTGAGAGGAATAAATAAGTAATTAATGTTACACTGTAATCATAATCAAGCAAGCTGTTCACACTAATCTGCGAGAAGGACCAGTCTCACCCACCTCGTCACGCATCGGCAACGCGACGGAGTCGCGCGACCCAACGGACTTCATGAGTAATGACGCATCAACGGGATGTACTCCAAATCCCTCCTGGAACAACCAAAGAAAGAAAATGCCTACAGGACATTACTATGCCCAGCAATCACCAGTTTCAGGATGACAGTCCCGCCGCAAATAGCAGTGACCAGCTGCTTTGCGCAGTTGCCTGACACGGTATTGTGCAACATTTTTGAATATTTGGAATGGTTTGAAGTGGGTAGATTTGACTCTGCATTGTTGAACCGAAATGCGAGAAATGGTTATTTGGAGGCATTAAAGAACAAAAAGACTAAAGTAGGACGAAATAGCATTTGGAATACAATTCTTAGGAAAGGAATATTGAACTGGATGATAGTCAGAAACATTCTAGTTACATCATGGAATAATAATCAAGTTAATGACGAAATATTAATGGCTATTGCGACTGGGTTGAGTCATTTGCAATCGTTAGATATTGGTCATTGTCCCAATATTACTGATATAGGAGTAAAGGCTATCGCGACTGGGTTGCGTCATTTGCAATCGTTAGATATTGGTCATTGTCCCAATATTACTGACGACGGAGTAATAGCTATTGTTACTGGGTTGCGTCGCTTGCAATCGTTAGGTATGAGTTATTGCTCTGATATTACTGCCGCAGGGGTAATGGCTATCGCGACTGGGTTGAGTCACTTGCAATCGTTACAAATTAGTGGTTATTCTGACATTACTGACGCAGGACTAAC
>JACCDO011246495.1_pt1 | contig 16958 bp, 11 predicted proteins | sample 7446101 | NCBI WGS metagenome assembly JACCDO01 (sample SAMN15323440, study PRJNA562643) | freshwater metagenome | isolation source: river surface water | place: USA:Blue River Watershed | collected 2017-08-16 | reverse complement strand
TGTTGAAGTAAATAAAAAATCGTGATATCTATTGCGCAATTCTTTACCAACTAACATTAATTGATTAACACCAGCTTCTGTTAGTTGGCCATAAGGTGCTTTAATAGCATCCCATCCAGTATATAATTCATTATGTAATTTTTCATTAATTATCTTCTTAATACTATCTGATATTATATTGGTACTGTCACTAGGTAATGGTTTATTGGAATCAGCAACTAAATATAATGATTTTAGTAAATTATTATTAGGTAAATTTTTTTCCCATATTTTTGTAATATCATCATTTAATGGTGATTTGGGACCTAATACAGATTGAATTTGTGCTCTATCTCCATGTCGTGTAATAACAATAACTTTTTGCAACTCATAATTACTAGGCAAGCTGGAATAATTTTGTTTATTTGTTCCTGCATAATATTGATGTGATGCTAATGATTTCTCCTTATCTTTGGATGTTGATGATATTGCAGAACTAATACTAACTGATGATGCTAATGAATATTTTACACTATTTAAGCATCGAAGCATCATAAAAATAAGATACAAAAAGTTAATCTTCATTCAAACTATAAAATGACCTCGTGATTCCGTATGGTACCAAACCAAGTTCATTGAGAAGATGTGCTGATGATGCAGTCGCGCGATAGTCAAGGGCCTGAAATCCAATATACGCAATTGAATCAAAGACGATTTATTTGATAATTTTTTTTTAAATCTAAGACCCATTTTAACTTCTAACTGTCTACTATCATCTTTTTCTAACGGAAGGAAGAAATGAAATCAGTAGAGTAAGTAAGAGTCTTCTAATCCCCTGATTGGGTTGCCGAGAGATTGATGCGAAACAAAAAAATTAAATTTAAACATCGCCTGACTAAATTTGACAAATAGTTTAATTGCAGTTTGTCATTTCTATTCCACTACTATCACAGAGAACAAAACAAGTTTTTCCAAAGCATCCTTAAAATTTAAATATTAATCGTGATTTTGACTAAGTTGCAATAATAATGAATGCAATCGTGGATAAAGTGAAGCACATTTGGGGTACTAACGGTTCAAAAGGATTTAAAATTGGTTCATGGGTCGCTGCTATCGGTTAGTTTTTATTTCTAACCCACTATTTTTACTTCTTATTCTCATCTTGTATTTATTTCTCTAGGTGTTTTTTCTTTATGGCAGTACTTTTCAACTAACAATGATAATAAAAAGATAACATTTTCTAAAGAAGAAGCGACTCAATGGTAAGTATATCGTAAATAAAATAAAATAAAATTGACGATTAAAACTTAATGATTCATCAAATTATATAGGAATAACAAAGTTAAAGCGAAACATACCAATTAATCCATGATTTTATTTTATTGGATATACTAGTGCATATTTGTTTTCTACATAATTAATTGATTTAAATATTATTTTATATTGATAAAGTATTATCTTTCTCGTATTACTAATAATATTAATACGATAATATGCCAAAAGATAATTTTGAATAGATTAAGCAATATTTAACAAATACATAATTACTTAAAAGAACAGAATTTATACTTTATTTCTTTGCAGCAGCTTCTGCTTTCTTTGCTGCCAACGCATCTAATTCACTATCAAGTGCTTTTATTTGAGGATCAGGTCCTTTTCCAGCCTTGTGCCAATATGCATCCATATCTTTATTTAATTCTTCTTCACTAAGATCTTTCTTCTTTTCAAACTTTTTACCATTTTTCTTACCATTTTTCTTACCATTCTTCTTATCTTTACCTCCAGATTTTGGTGTATTACCTTTCTTTTTATCTCCTTTCTTTCCTGATTCTGGTGTTTTTGGTTTTTTACCAACTTTCTTGTCACTTTTACCTGCGACTTTATTTGGTGATTTATGAAGTTTAGCAAATTTATCACTTAAGCCCATTTTATCGTGCGATTTATTTCGTAAATACTTACTAAATGAATAGATAGATAGTTTTGGATAATTTTTTGAATTTATCGGTTCCGTATGTCCAAATCGACATGTTCTTAATTAGTGTAAAATTATGTTAAATATAGTCAGCTGGAGAACTAATAAATTCGACGTGTAAAATATTTTTCAACTGTTATCTACTCATTCCACTACTTTGATTTTTTAAATTTCAATTTATTGTATAATTCGAAAAATTGATATAAAATCATGTAAAAATTATTCTGCATGTATTATGTTTATGTATTCTTTATTTTTAATATTTGTATATTTAAACTATTAGAATCATCACCCGGTTTCGCTAAATTGGAAACCGGCTGCTTTAAATCAGAACGAAATCGAACAAATAATATAATAAAATAAAAAATGTTAAAACGATTATCATTTCGTAGGAGTGAGTATTGTTTAACAAGAATTTTAAATTTATCAACAACCAGAGAAACAGTACGTGAAAAATTAGCTCGAGATGATGCATTAGGACTAACAGTTGGGTTAAAACCAACTGAAGATACAACAACAATAATAAAAAATAAAGGATCTAAGAAAACAATACCAAAACCAGAATGGTTAAAAGCAAATGTACCATCAGGTGAAAATTATGAGAAATTACGTGATACTGTTAGATCATTAAAATTAGCTACAGTATGTGAAGAAGCAAGATGTCCGAATATAGGTGAATGTTGGGGTGGGAAAAAAGGTACTGCTACAGCTACAATAATGATAATGGGAGATACTTGTACCAGAGGATGTTCATTTTGTAATGTAAAAACATCAAGAAATCCTGCACCTTTAGACCCAAATGAACCAGAAAATGTATCTAAAGCAATAATAGAATGGGGTTTAGATTATGTTGTTCTTACATCTGTTGATCGGGATGAATTAGAAGATCAAGGTGCTAATCATTTTGCTAAAACAGTAAGTTTATTAAAAGAAAAGAATTCAAAATTAATTGTTGAATGTTTAACACCAGATTTTCGTGGTGTTAAAGAATTAATTAAAATTGTTGCAATAAGTGGTTTAGATGTTTATGCACATAACATAGAAACTGTTGAACGTTTACAACGCAGAGTTAGAGATTATAGAGCAGGTTATCAACAAAGTATTGATGTTTTAATTGAAGCAAAAAAAGCGAAACCATCGTTACTTACAAAGACATCAATAATGTTAGGATTAGGTGAAACTAATGATGAAATTAAACAAACATTAATTGATTTACGTAATGCTAATGTTGATATAATAACATTTGGACAATATTTAAGACCATCTAGGCGACATATATCTGTGCAAAAGTATATAACACCAGATGAATTTAATTATTGGAAAGATGAAGCAGATAAGTTAGGCTTCAAATACGTTGCATCAGGACCATTAGTTAGAAGTTCTTATCGTGCAGGAGAATTATTCATTCATAAAATGCTGACTACAAATAGTAATTGAAAAACTTTTTTTTAAACAAATTTTACTTTTTATCAAATAAACAAATAAATTATCAATAATATAAATCTAACTACTTCTACTACTACTACTACACTACTACTACGATAAATCTATCCTAAAACTATATGTCTTGAATCTTGCGAATAATTAATTGTAAATCTTAAAAACTAATCTAATGATCTAACTAATCATCTAAAGATGATGATAATAAACGTAATTCCGATGGACGAAATCGGGCAGTTGATTGATCTGGAAACTGTATAACTCTCCAACCTCCAAGTTTCTCACACACAACAATCCCTTCTCTCCCATCTCTAACAATTTGTACCTTTGAACCATTCTTTAATGGACTGGCTGTTGCAAATGTTAAATAAGTTGGACTACCAGATCTTCCGTCACTTTCCGAAGTATTAGAACTAACACTACTTAATCCATGTCCAGCTATACTTATTGGTGACGGCTTATTTATTGTATTTGTACCTATAACCGACATATTAATACGTGGTTTTTTCTGTAAATGCGTATAATTCGTATTATTCAAATAACTTGAAGATTTTAAACGATTATAATTATTTCTATAAGCTGAATCAATATGATGTGAACTATTCGAATATAATGATGACAATCTACGTAATTCTGATGGACGAAATCTAGCAGTTGACTCATCAGGAAATAAAACTTCTCTCCAACCACCAGCTTTTTCGCATACAACAATACCTTCTCGACCATCTTTTAAAACTTGAACTTTACAACCAATATAAAAAGCAACAGCAGGTTCAACAATATCACTATTATATGATTCTAATTTACGCTTCTGAAGCAATTCTTGTTGAATAAAACTATTTGATTTATATGATTCATAATCTCGACTTACTATTGATAATGGTTTAGATTTTAATGTATTAGAATGATTCGTCAATAAATACTCTCTAGTATCATAACATAATGAAGCCAAAGAATTGACTTCAACTCGTGATAACTCATTACCACCATAACGTAAAGTTAATAAACAATCAATAGCATATGAACTAAGAGTTTTTTGTAGTGTTGATTTTTCATCACTAACAACTTGTTCAATTGGATTTTCAACTATTTTTTCAACTGAATCTTTATCTAACTTTATATCATAATCACATTTATATAATGTACTACCATTATCACTATAAAATAAATAAAAAATAGTAAGTATAAATTGTATGTTGAAGATAATTTTAAATGGTCATAAGTAACAAAAAAAGCATAAATATCATGTTATATGCATAATAAACCATTATAAACATTCATAATTATTCATATTTATGATGTGAAGCATATAAAATGCATGGAATAAAGCATAAATAGCATAAAATAGTAGATATGATTTTTATGTCATTTTAATAGTATATTATTTATGCTTATATTGATCATTTATATATAATATTGTGAAATTTTACATCTTACCTCTCAGATGATACATCAGTATGATCATTATTATCATCACTATATTGTAATGCTTCTGTTTCATAGTTACCACCATTACCCCATGGCATGGTACCATGAATTTTATTATCCATGTCACTGTAAGAATTTAATGTTTCCATTCACAGTCCCTGCTATATCACCCCACTCGTGCTTTTAACTGTGTTGGCTATAAAATTTATGCGTGGTTTACAGAACACACTACGTGTGACTCAGTTTTGTATTTCCTGGATATTGGAACTTCAAGCTGCTGGGAGGATGGTAGTTAGGTAGGGTTAGGTAGAGCCGCCCTGGGATATAAAAATTTTGAGAGTTTAATTTAGATATTGAAGCCAAGAAAACTAATGTCTAGTTTCCGACTTAAAGCAGAGTTCACTATAATCCAATAGTCCACTATACTCATTAGTCCACTACCAGTCCACAAAATTCGGAACTCCTGAAGTTCAATTGTCAGAAGAGGAACCCCAGGAAGTGAGCACTACCAGGAATACAGCATTCGTCATCGCGAAGAAATACTTTCCCGACTTTCGCTGCCGTGTCATCATATAGTATGAAGACTTTTACAAGTTCCTTTAATTTATTATTATTATTATTATTGAGTGTATTGAACAATATAAATGGTGTAGTTCCATCAACTGATAAACGTTTATTAACTGCTTATCCATTTATTTTGTCACATGATAGTGCTACAGGTGAAATTGATACAAGTCGTGATGGAATAATAAAAGATATAGTTGATGCTTATTCAATAACACAATCAACCGGATTAATTAATCAACTAAATTGTGGTGCGCGCGGTTTTGATTATCGTCCATATTTATTATCTAATTCCTCAATAATTGCTCATCATGGCTCGACGAAAGTTAACAAATTAATGAGTGAAAGTATTACAGAATTAAAAAATTGGATTCAAAATCAAAATAATAAAGAAGAAATGATTATATTATATCTTTCGCATTTTGATGGAGACAGCGATGATAATGTAGAAAAGGCTTGTGAATCAGCTACTGAAAAATTATTACAAAATGAAAATATTAAATATATTACCGATTGTAATATATTAAAATCAATATCAGTAATGGATATGTATAAATTAGGACAATTAAATTCTAATTCAGGGTCAATAGTTGGTATTATTAATTGTATAAATGAAAATTATGTAAGTAGTATTAATTGTTATGACTGGGATTATACTTGTTATGGACATAATTCTGATATTCCTTGGAATCAGTTAAAGAATTACACATTTAATAGTACTAATACATACCATAATGAAAATCTATATATGACACAGGTCCACTGGCAAAGTGATGCCACCAGTGTGACATTAGGAAATCTTCATTTATCTTCTGTTATTGAAGATGAACAAAAAAGTGGTGTAAATAATTGGTTACTTGAGCAAATCAATAAGAAAACATTAAAACATATAAATATTTTAGAATTAGATAATGTCTGTAATTATGGATACGACATTTATAATGCGTTAAAAAAATATTATTAATTATAAGGTTTCTTTTAATTTTTCAATAACATTTAACGGATATAGATTAAATAATTTATTAAATTCAATTGTTGTAGCAGATAATGATGACTTGGCAAATAAAAGTACTTCTTTCGGTGGTGTTTTAACTCCAGTCATATTATCAATATTATCTTCATAATATTCATAAATTAAGTTCAAGTTTTCTATTATATTTCTACCAATTGATTCTGCTTCATTTTTATTATTAGCTAGCACTAATGATTTCTGTAAACTATCTTTTAAACGATAATTTGTCAATAAAGTTCGTACTTCTTTTATTATAGTTTGGGGTGATTCACCATTTTCAATATCATTCTCAATATACTTTAAATTTAAAAACACATTATATACATTTGTTAATGCTGATTTTGAAGCTTGATCTATATCATTATATTCTATTGCATGTACTAATGGTATTTTTGATATTACTGGAATAATTGGTATATTATAGAATAATGGCACTAATATTACAGTTGGAATGATGCTTTTTTTTATCAACCTTGAATTCCAACTATAACTAGAGTGCCAGGTCAATAGTACCAATAGAATTAAAATTTGACTTTTGCAAGCAAGCATTTTTTATTATTTATAATTATGAGAAATTGATGAGTCACAGTTCCTGTTTCTTACATCCTTCTGTTATTACTTGCGTATGTTAACATTGAACCTCTTATTGATATCAGAAAGACTATAAGTGATCTCACGATTTCAATGATATTTATTTATACATTTAGCGAGACAATTACATTACCCTACCAGTAGTAGGAATCGGGAAATATCTTTGCAGATTTTTTCCCAAGGGAACTAACGAAACTAGCAGATTTTACCTTGTAGTTGTGTCAACTTATTTTGTGAGTGATGTCGGCTGTAGCAAAGTTATCTGACCCCAAGAAATATATCTATCGCGTTCAGAAATTTGCTGATGGTAGTCAGTATGATGGTGAATGGCGAAACGGGAAAAAGGAAGGAAGAGGAAAATATACTTTTGCCGATGGATCTAGGTAATTAATTATTCTATATTATTAGATATTATTTCATTATAATTAACAATATTTATCAACAAAAAGATATGAAGGAGAATTTTGGGCGGGATTAAAACATGGTCGAGGTAAATATACTTGGTCAAATGGCGAAGAATATAAAGGACAATATAAAAACGACAAAAAACATGGTAAAGGTATTCATAAATTTGTTAATGGTGATGTTTATGAAGGCGAATTTAAAGAAGGAAAGAAAAATGGTAAAGGTATCATTAAGTTTTCTAATGGTGATGTTTTTGAAGGTCTATTTGAAAATGATAGTAAAGCACAACAAGGAATTTATCGATTTGCCAATGGTAATGTGTATGATGGAGAATGGAAAGATGATAAACGTCATGGTTTTGGTACTCATACATTTGCTAATGGCAATTCATTTACTGGTACATTTTTTGAAGGAGCTAAACATGGTAAAGGTGTCTACCATTATGCAAATGGTGATACTTATGATGGTGATTATGATATGGATAAAAAACATGGAAAAGGTATTTATAAGTTTTCATCTGGTGCAATATATGATGGTGATTGGAATAATGATAAACGCCATGGTTTTGGTATTTTCAATTTATCAACTGGTGATAAATATGAAGGTGGTTTCTTAGATGGTATGATGCATGGAGTTGGAACATTCAGATCTGCAAATGGCGATTTATTTGAAGGTGAATATGTTGAAGATAAAATTCAAGGATGTGGTAAATACACTTGGAGTGACGGATCATCATATGAAGGTTTACTAGTTGATGGTAAAAAAGAAGGCAAAGGTAAACAAATATTTAGTACTGGTGACGTTTATGAAGGTGACTTTCAAAACGACATGATGAATGGTAATGGTGTATATAAATTTAGTAATGGAGATCGTTATGAAGGAATGGTAAAAGATGATCAATTATATGGACATGGTAAATTTATTTTCGCCAACGGACAAGTATATGAAGGTATGTATAAGTCAAATGATGGTGCAAGTGGTATGAGTGATAGAGTTAATGCAGCTAACAAACATAGCCATCGATTTAGTACAAAATTGTCTCCTTGTCATAGTATTGAAAGTACTAAACATCATGAAACTTCTGAAAATGATGAACATGAAGTTGGGACTCATGATCACCATTTTGAATTACCTCGCGCATCAATAGTTGGTAATCATCATGTTTTTACTGGAGCTATGGATGCTGTAGATGCAGAAGATGCCAAATCAAATTATATTGCAGCTCCTTCTCGTAAAATTGCAGTAACCGCGACTGTAGATGATGTACATTCCGATGAAATAAATTCTGAAGAAACTGCTCATATTTCTCCACAGAGAATGTCGTTAATCGCTAGAAAAGTAGGAAATGATGTAGATGTATTAATGTCAGAATTAGGTAATACTGCATCACATAATACATTTGAAGAAGAAGGTGAATATGACAATACACCAATATCACCTGATGCAATGCCTACAACAATATCTCCTGTTGCAAGAAAAATACCACCTCCTATAGTGAAAGGATATATATGTAAAAGTGGTGGTAAATATTTTACCACTTGGCACAACAGATTCTTTGTGTTATTATCATCTGAATATGCATCAACATTAACTTATTTTGTTGGACCCACTGACGTTCCACCTTATGGTACTGATGAAAAAGGTAGATTAAATATGAAAGGTCAGAAGTTGGAGATACGTGGTGAATACTTATTACTAACTGCTACATCTTTAGCCGAATCGCATAAAGATCGTGTATTTAAAATGCATATTAAAGATAAAGGCAACAGACAGACATGGATTGATGCATTTTTTGCACACATTGATTATGCCGATAATTTATAATATTTTAATAGATTTATAATAATATTTTTGTTAATAAATACAATTTATGACATTATTTTACACAATATTTTTTCTAATAACTATCACTAACACTATCGCTGTCACTGCGACTTGTATTATCTTCTATTTCTATCAAATTATCCGGAATCTTTTTTATACGTTGAAATATTTGATCAATACGCAATATTTTTGTTATTGATTTATTTTTATATAACATTAATCCGTTGATAAAGGAGTTCAAATCGAGCCCATTCTGTCTATCTATTAAATATGACGTAATATTTAAATTACTACATGCTTTAATATTATTTTTATCATCATCAAAAAATAAAAAATCTTCATATTTCAATTTAGTTAACTCAACTAAATTACGAAAATGATAAGTTTTTCTAGCCCGAAATATTTGTGGATGTAAAAACCAATCATAAATATTCAAAGTTTCCAATATTTCTTTTGCCGTTTTATCTGGTGATCTAGAACATATTGTTAAAGTAATATTATACTTTTTGCATAAATTTAATACATCTAATGCTTCTTTATACAATGAAACAGTACGAAAGTTTTTAGTCTGTTTTGATATACAACTTATTTTATTGGGTGATATGTATCCATTTTGTTCAAATACGTTATCAAATGGACCTTGTAAATGCTCATAACAAAAACATGGCCATAATGTATAATCTAAATCAATACTAATGATTCGAGGCAGCTTATCGTTACTCATTAGGATTTGTTCTGCTTTAGCTCGCAAACTTTCATACAATTGTTTCGAATTAGGTGTTTTGGGTGTTGTTGATTTAGGTGATGATATTTCTTCATTACATTTTTGTACTTTGGTACAATTAATTGGTTCGTAATCACCAACATCAATTGATAAATCGAGGGAAAGACTTCTTTTCATCGACAGACTCAATTATTATTTTGTTGCAGACTAGGCAGCCAACTAGTGAGCCTACTCCAACTAGGCAGTCAACTAGTGAGCAGAAATTGCGCGACGGATTATTCCGTTCCACAGTTCCGGCGGAACATGGTTATCTTTACAAAGGAAAGATTTAAGTAAAAGCATATTAAATAGAATTAAACATTCAATGATATAACATCATAATATATTCTTTAATTATAAATTAATAATAAAATTAGTAAATAATTAAAAAATAATAATAATGAAATATATTATGTCTATATACTTACATATATGTATATATTTAGTAAATACACAATTATCGAATTACAAACACACTAATTACATTAACCCTAATTTCCCTTCGGCGATCTAAAAAATAGTGCCGGATGATATCACCTCAAAGACGACGCACGTGCATAGAGTGCTTTGTATTTCGCAGTGTAAATGAGACTTTTGATTGTAGTTATTGTTGTATGTGTAGTGGCATGTGCCTGCGGTATGAGCACTAAGCCATTAATAACTATTGGAACTAGAGGATCACCATTAGCACTTGCACAAGCTTATGAAACTAAACGATTACTTGGTTTACATTTTCCTGAATTAAAACCTGAAGGTGCTGTAGAAATACAAAAAATTATGACAAAAGGTGATAGTATATTAAATCAAGCTCTATCTGAAATCGGGGGAAAAGGATTATTTACAAAAGAATTAGATGTAGCATTATTAGATAAAACTGTTGATATATGTGTACATTCTATGAAAGATGTTCCTACATGGTTACCTGATGGTACTATATTACCATGTAATCTTGAAAGAGAAGAGACTAATGATGTTTTTATATGTAAAAAATATAAAACTTTGAAAGATTTACCAAATGGATCTGTTATTGGTTCAGCATCACTCCGACGTCAAGCACAATTATTAGCAATGAATCCTACATTAAAAGTTGTAAACTTTCGCGGCAATGTACAAACTAGATTAAAGAAAATTGAAAATGAAGTTGTAGATGCTACATTATTAGCATTAGCTGGTTTAAAACGTCTAGGAATGCAGGACGTAGTAAGTCAAAGTCAAACTATTACATGGGATGATATGTTACCAGCAGTTGCTCAAGGTGCTATTGGTATACAATGTAGAAGTGATGATAAAAAGGCTTTGGAATATTTAGCAAAATTAAATCATGCACCTACGAAAACAGCAGTTGACTGTGAAAGATCATTTTTAGCCACTTTAGATGGTAACTGTCGTACACCTATTGCTGGACAAGCTAAAATTGTTGATGGTAAATTACATTTTAGAGGTTTAATATCTAAACCTGATGGAAAAGACATGATATCAGTCACGAAAGTTGGATCGATTGAAGATGCTGTAAAAATTGGTAAAGAAGCTGGAGAAGAAATTAAACGTATTGCAGGTCCAAAATTTAAAGAATACGGAGAAGCAGTGTTAGTGGAGCAAGAGAAAGCAGCAGCAGCAAAGGCCGCGAAAACTGCTTAATTTTTTTTCCAAAATTCTTGTATATAATAAGTTTATTTAGTTACTTCGGCATTTCTTTTTGTGTATTTTGTGCATCTTTTTTAGGTGAGCTTTTATCTTTATTGCTATGATTGTGTGTTTTCTTCTTATTATCACCATCATTATTTTGCGAATTATTGAATTTTTTAGGGCGAACATTTTTACCACCAGCTTCTTTACCCTTCTTATTTTTATATGGTGAACTAGAAAAAATTGCTAGAACATCTTTAATACGCTCACCATTTATCATACGAGTGATAACAGTGCAGGCTAAATCGATATTTTCTTGTGTGCACAATGGATCAATACTGTCACGTGAGATACCTCGTTGATTCGACACGGTAAATCTAACCATCGTTATTGGTTGAATTTCCTTTTCAGATACAACTGCTATGGTATCTTTATTACTCGTTTCTGTTGCTTCAACCTTTTCGTCAACTTCATTATCATCACCTTCTTCTACTTCGTCCTCTTCTTCCACTTCTTCATCATCAGCTAACCCATCTGAATTATCATCCTCATCATCACTACCTGATTCTTCGTCATTATCGCTCCGTCTTCTACTACTAACTTCGTTACTACCATTAGTTGACTCTTTAGTAGTAGAACTTACTGGCTTTTCAACAGAATCGGTTGTAGTCTCTGCAGGTTTTACCCTTGCTGGTGGCGGGTCAATAAGGGATATTGTAGTACGGGTGTACTTTTGTATTTGATTTACTACACTAATTTTGGAACTATTAGTATTACTAGATCTTGGGCGGGCTAAGAATATGCCAACAATATTGCTAGGAATTTCAATGATTCTTTCTAATTTCACTAGTTCTTTAACTTCAGCAACTTCCTTCACTTCAGTTACTTCAGTATTTACTGTTGGCTCGTCTTTACTTTTCTCTTTATTTTTACTATTTGGTGTTTTCTTCTCACTAGATTCACTCGTAGTATTTTTCAATTTCTCTTTTGGATTACGAACATTCGTAGTATTAACACTAGCACTAGTATCATTTGGATCCTTAGCTGGAGGTCCTTTCACTTTTGCTACTTTACTATTTTTATCTTGATGATTATTATTATTATTATTTACACTATTCGAATGAACCAATGCTGGTTGCTGCACTGGTGCCGCCACGCTGACACTTGTATCATTATGGATATTAGTTGTAGCTATTGCAACCGGATTAGCTGCCAATAAACTATTATTAATTGGTTCTCTTTCACGTTTTTTATAATGTGATTCAATTAATTCAATAGCTTTACATATATTAGGATATGTTCCTTCAAAGGATGCATCATTCGAATATTTTCCATCTAATAGCATTGAATTTTCTGTATTTGGGATAAATATGCGTACATTTGTATCAGCAGATAATTTTCGTAAAGTATTAAAACCTTTTTCACCAGTTAAAAATTTATATTTTTTTTCATAAAATGGAAATTCTAATACTAAATCATCTGTTTCTTGAACAATATCATATATATTTTTATGTGCTACTAATGCATTACGCAATGATGCCATAATAACAATACCAGTAAATAAGTCTGATTTGGGATCATCTATTGTGGTGATCAACTTTGCACCTGAAGTTGTTTGTATATTTTTTATAATTACACCTTTGCGAATAATAAATGAATAAGTAATCATGTGTGAATGAGGGAAGGAATATGTGAAAATAAAAGTGAGTGTGTGAGTAAACCTTTTTTACCGATGACTTTACCAGCCATTTCTTTCGGTATCCACATTGTCAATGTAACATCTTTGAAAAAAGTATCGGGTGCATCACTTCTCCCACCACTTGAGGGTCCTTTGGATACAAAGTTGCTCATAGTTGTTTTAATAATTTTTTATTTTTGCCAGCAAAAAATCAAGCTGATCAGAACAAGAGGTAAAAATTAGGGTTCATAGTCATTAGTTATTATATAAATATATAGTTATATATATAATTATAGTACTTGGAGCAAGTAGTTACTTGTTTCAGCAGAACTAAACCAATTTAAAATATTTTGATTTAATCACTTCATGTCGCTGGGATTAATATCAGAAAGGAACGATGAATTAGCTTCATCAAACATAATATAAACCAAGTCTAATATATGTATACTATTATACGAGTATCGACACACCCGTCTAGTCGCGGAACTTTTAGTTCTCCTCTTTTCTAAAAAAGGTTAAAAATTGAAAGCATGTTAAAATCTAAACGATCAAATCTAGCGATATTTGTGCGTGCAGGATTGCCAATATGCTGTTTTATTGTTGGAGGAAGCTGGTATTTATCAAAGTTTGTTGAAACAAAAGTAGAAATACAGGATAAAAGATCAAATAAATCAGTATCAACTAGAAAATTCAATTTAGAAGAGGAGCGTCGTAAAATGTTGGAAAAACTAGATATAGACAATTACAACTTATCTAGAATACCAAGACCGGATGATGGTAATGGTAAAAAGGTTGAAACAAGACCAAAATAATAAAGTTAACAAAGTATATTTAATATTTTTTAGCGCACTATCATTATGCAATATCGCGAGAAAAAAACACGTGAGACATTGTATACAATTAACTCTGGTAAGTTTTAGACACTGTACCGAATAAGTTAAGGGACTCTATCGCAGCTGAGTCAAAATTTCCTTTTATTGGTCTTTCCTAATAGATATTTACGAATCAATATCGAAAATGTATGTAAAGTAAATTTTATTTATAAACAAATTATTCGTCAAACTGGTTGCCAAATATATGAAATGAATTCTTTCGATATCCAAAGTCATTTATACTAGATTTACTACCATCAGTTCTGCTTAGTTTTGGTTGATGAGGCGAAGCATCGCCACTATTATCACCTGTGGGAAAAGGTGATATCACATTTCTACTTTTTTTGTAATTAGATATCGTTGGATGAGATACTGGGGAGACTTCTTCTTCAATATCAATATCTCCTAGTGTGTAATCACCCCCCAAAGTGGGTGAAGGAATATTATTAAAGCTATCTATATTTGATGATTTAACTTCTCTACTTACTTCCGTGTGAGTATTATTATTGATTAATCCAAATCCACTTCCAATGACATTGACAGCACTCGAAAACAAAGATAAACCATCTCCTATTATGCTATTGTCATTACTATTGCTTCTAGATGATGGTCTCGAATGAGGTCTGATCTCTTGGCCTAAATTATTAAGATTGTCCAATGAAGTGTAACTCAATGTACTCGCGTTAGATTGGTCACTATTAGTATTACGCCTTGCTGGAATGCTGAAACCTAAGTGTCTAAATGCTGCATGCATTTGTTGCTGCTGAATTTGTTTCGATAATTCTACATGTGACATCATATCCGTACCTTGAAAATTAATATGTGCCGGATGTCCTTGATACGTTTGAGCAAACTCTAATGTGCGCGATTGCCAGGTGTTACTGCTATTATGGCTCGATCCCCTAGGCCGTGGTTGTTGAGTAAACTTTGGTTGTGGTTGGCTCACTGTAAAAGTTATAGGTCGTGAACTAGGTGATGATGCTGGAATGTTGTTTCTACTTTCCTGTGTATATTGATTGAATAATTCAAGATTTCTTATTCTTCTATTCACACTTCTATCAGGTGTTGTACCGGCACTTCTACTTAAATTTCTACTGTGATTGGCATCAATTTCAGCATCATTAGCACTTGCAGTTCTTCTTCTTGGAGGGGTCCCTGCAATAATTCTTTCTTCAGAATCATTACTATTTGCCCTACTCCGCATACTTGAATTGGAATTACTCGAGTTCTCCATGACGCTTATTAATGTCTCCATACCAACTCGAGGTGTCATCGCATTGATATGCCCTTGTTCAAACGCAGGCAACTCATATTTGTTCCAAAAATGTATCATTGCATGCTGCAAAAATAATACAGTTGTCAGCAATGCCAAGTATGAAAATCCATAGGGATATGAGAAAAAATAGATATGAAATAATATGAAGTAATACAAGAATATCGTGGGGAAATAGCGGACTGACGGCATTGTGCGCAAGGATATGACGGAGTATACTTCAGACATCCACACCAGTGAAAGAACCATAAATGCCAATAATTGATCAGCAAAAAATTCAAATAAGAAGAACAAAATCCCGACAACAATTGGTACAAAGACGAGCGATTCCACAACATGCGTGACGATGAGTAGTCCATAAGGAATTTGATGCGATATATGATGCTGTAATAAAAACGTGAATTTCAACATTCTTTCTTGTGTTTCACGCAGTACAAATGACACTAAAGTGGTGCAAGTAAAAAAGATGAATAATGATGTCGCAATCAAACCAATTTTAAATGCTGCAATTTTTTTGATGTCACCAAATGTAGATGAATGACTGAAAAAATCCTTGGCATAATTCAAATTGAATAATTCTTTACTATATGCATTATACAGGTAGCCGCGACCATCATAACCAGATATTGCCCAATTCATTACCACAGTGTCGTAACCTACGAAGTTGTGAATAAACCAGGATGATAAAGGAGTACCGAAGCACTTATTAGTCTTTGATATTGTTATATCTATTGAATTGACATGGTGTTTACTGCGATACTCCGGAAGTAGCATTAAATATCCTCTTTCAAGTGAGAATAAATATACTTTTTGCTGCTGGAATATCTCATTCATATTGATACTGTATGCATCGAGGCTCTCATTTTCAGTACTATCACAAGATTTTTTATCTGAAAATGATTCTGTTAATACCTTAAATAATGATTTTATATGCATTAAGTAATTATATTTGGATCGAATTTTATAATCAGTTGCGTTATTGACTTGATAGTTAAATGCGGCATTTTCATTAAATGCAGGTGTTCTATACACAACCTTTTTATGTTTATCATCAATATTCAAGAATCCATTTGAACTTAAATATTCTCTAAAAGCGGGATATAATAGCTTATTTTGTTCATTATTAATTATATCATATGAATCATCTGATATATGAAGTGTTAATACATCATAATCACTAAATCGAATTGATTCAGTAGTTGTATTTATTGGATTACCATTGATATATATATTGGCATCATTAATATATTCATTGTTAAGTAGGCAATTTGAATATGAAGTACGATTGTCGTAATTATACCATGAATACTGTTTGTTTGTTGTAATAAACAATGAATGCAAATATACCAAGGTAAAAAGCGCGAATAACGCATTGAATAATGCTAGATACTCGACAAATTTACGTAACCTGGGACCTGCAATATGATTTATAGTAGTAACACAGCGAACGTGTAAGCGGAAAAAAATCTGCTCCATCGTTGAGTTGTGCCTTCTGAGGCTTCGTGCGATTGTACTTCTCCTCCGAGGCGAG
>JACCDO011382818.1_pt1 | contig 16962 bp, 11 predicted proteins | sample 7446101 | NCBI WGS metagenome assembly JACCDO01 (sample SAMN15323440, study PRJNA562643) | freshwater metagenome | isolation source: river surface water | place: USA:Blue River Watershed | collected 2017-08-16 | reverse complement strand
TGAAACCAGCAGGATATTTGCAAATATAGTAAGTTCTGATGGCCATCCTGATTGTGTTGTGAACCAAAAAGTGTGTATATCACTGACTTCACAAGAAAATAATATGAATATTGAGAGTCAAGTGTCATTGTTACGATGGAGCGTAGATGATGAGTTGGGCGACGTAGCCAGAATAAAGGAGTCACTAGTTCGTGGCCTTAGTCACGATACATTTGACGTGATTACTGCTGCTGATTGTCTGTTTTTTAGGGACTATCACGACGATTTATTGTGGGTTTTGAATAATACTATCAATAAACTGAACAACAACAGTGTCATTTATTTACTGCAGCCGCGACGTGACAATACAATGGACATATTCCTCTCCAAGGCTGCGCAATACTATGACATCCATATATTCGAAGATTACAATGTGGATGTCAGCAAGCTTCGTCAAGAGTACCAAGGAGCTGCGGCATACGATGAAGACATACATTATCCAGTGTTAGTTGTCATGAAATGGAAGCATGGTTAGCCAAGAATACTAGTTACATATTGTACAGTTTATTTATTTCAAGTGTATATTATTTCTTTTCAGAAGGAGCAAAGACGACCTTATACTGCGACTCATCCAAGCTACTAACAATTTTTTTCTTGTTAACTCACTTAAATTAGGATAAATCAATTTTTTATCATCTAAAAATGAGGCAATAACTGCTACACTAACGGATAGATTCAGACTTTCGGCGAATCCTTTCATTGGTATTTTCACAAATGCGTCACTTAAACCCCGCACATCGTCACTAATACCATTCACTTCATTTCCCATTACTATTGCTATTTTCTGATTTGTATCCCAATTAGTATCGGATAATGACATGCTATCGGAATTGAGATCAGTGGCGTATATTTTATAACCATCACTCTTTAATTTTTGAATTTCTTCTACTGTGTTAAAACCCTGTGTTATTGAGAGATACTTTTGTGTTCCCATTGCCTCATTCATTTGGCGCCTTCTCCACTGCTGTGAATATTGCTCTTTTGCTACTATTAAATTTATATATTGTACACCAAAAGCATCAAGTGATCGAAGGGAAGCCCATACATTGTTTGCGTTTGAAGGATTTTCAAATACAAACCGAACATTATCACTACGTTTTTCTATTACAGATGATAACTTGACAAACCTTTCTGGTTTACAATAATCCTTCAAGATTTCTATTGATTTATCTAATTCTGATAAAGTTAAATGATCAAATAACTCGTCATAAATATCACTACTACTACGTGGTTGATTTACAACTTCACCAGCTTCACCGTAACGAAATGAACCATATTCCCATTTCGGACCTTCGATACCTTCATTATGGTTCATTAAACGTTGTATATCTCCTCCAAGAGTGTGGCGAAACCTTATTGATCGTCGCATCATATGCAGTCCAACTACTCGCTGAAGCATTGCAAATATCAAGAAAAGCAAGAATAGATATTCCAGTTTTTACCTTACCAGCTGGCGCAACTACAAAGTCCTCTAAGTCCTCTATCTTAAGGGGACATGACTCTATCACTTTGCACCTCTCAAGGCACTTTACTTACTTGTTCGACTTGCACTTGCTTTTTGCGGGCAAGTTTTTGCTCGATCAAAAATTTGAACAAGAAAAAAAGTAAAACTATTGGTATTGCGCGTCTTTGGTCACGGAGAAGTGTATTCAAGACTGGTAACGGGAAAAAATCGTCAATATTATAGTAAATAATGGATAAATTTGAGTTTAAAGACATTTCGCATAAGGTAGAGCAGGCTGCGATGAAGGCATTAACTAATACGCTTGATGGTAAGGTGTACGCTGTATCGAAGGTGAGTGAGTACATCGACGCTATTGGAGCGAATACTCTTGGTGAGTTGAAACTTATATCTAGTAACTTCAAGTATGTGGTTTCGTGTGTTATTGTTCAGAATGTGGGTGCTGGGCTGCATTATGAATCAGTTGCTCATTGGGATCAGTCGACTGATGGATCAATCATAGTGAAGTATGAGAACCAAGATTTAGTAGGAATATGCGTAGTTATGGCTATTGCTATATAAATTGTGATTATGTAAACAAATGTACAAATTAAATTCTTTTTTGATGCCCACATGCATCAACTACCAATAAATCATTACCTAGTAATAAATCCTTATAAGTTAAATCTGCTTCATCTCCACCATCATCAGATTTGTTCATTGCACTTGTTAAACTTGTTCTATTATGACTACTACTACTAACTACTTGTGTCTTTCCGTCACTCTCTAATGACTTGATAACTTCTTGTACATCACTCAAACAAAAATAACCAATAAACCACCACATACCAGATACAATAACAGCTATCCATGTACACTGCAAACCCGTTTTAAGTGATCCCGTGGAATCTGAAATGGCACCAATAATAGGAGGACTAATAATATCGCCTAGAATATGTTGAGCGAATATAAGAACACCACATGATCGTGCTCTCAAATGAGGTGGTATTACAGATATAGATATCGCAGATATCGGTGCCAATTGAGTCCACACAAAGATTTCTCCCACAACAATAAAGAATGACATCAATGCATAAGATGAGGTAACGTTTATTGCCAACATGAAAAACACGGTGGCAGGTATCGTGAACAACGCGGGTATCAAGAAATATGCGCTTTTCACATTTTTATGCAAGTAATAATCCGCCACTTTTGCTCCTAAAATATTGCCGCCAATTCCGCCGATTATAGTAGCAGCACCAGTTACTAATCCCGCGGATGATAGGGTAGCACCAGGTGCATAGCGTAGTAAGAAGGTAGCATACCAATCAGCTAAACCACCTAATGCAAAATTATTTGCAGCTTGTCCTAACAATGCAAAAATGAAATGTTTATTACTTAATATTTGCATCAAGTCGCCGATAGCTACTTTTGTATCAATCCACCATTGACTGTCGGCTTTTGATTTCTTCTTTGTTTCACCAAATGATTTACGACCAGTACCATTAATTGGATTAATCAACTGATTTTCATCGTCTACTGTTATACTTTTAAAGACTTCGTTGCTGCTCTCGACAGAGTCAGACTTGCTCCTATTGCCTGCTTTATCATCTACTTTATCATCATGTACACCTTGATAAGGATTATTAATTTTTAATACATAAAATGCTGCTATCAATCCGGGAAACCCTATAATATAAAATGCTTCTCTCCAACCAAGTGCTGAACCAATAACAGCACCTATTGCAAATCCTAGTGCGCCACCTAATGGTATCGCTAAATAATAAATACCATATACCACATTTCTTTCTTTTGATGGATAAAAATCACTCAACATAGGAGGTGCTATTGTTCCATATGCTGCTTCACCAACTCCAACTAAACTTCTAATTGCTACTAATTGGACAATATTCTGAGCCAATCCTGCTAATGTTGTCGCTACTGACCAAAATATAATTGCTCCAAATATTATAACTCTTCTATCAATTATTTGTTTATCCGATAATACACCAAATATGACAGCAAATATCATATACATGACAACCATACCTGTGCTAGGTAATGACGTCTCAAAATCGCTTAATCCTAAATCATCTTGAATCAATGACTTGACAGCGGAAGGCACATATCGATCGGCAAAGTTCAACAAATTTATAGCAGAAAGTGTGATCAATGCCCTTCGAGCTCCCGCTTGTCTGGTGCCACTAAACTCCTGGCACAAGGATTTTCCTAATAAGGTTTTCCACAAGCAATTGAACATTGTATTGTACTGACGAGGGATAACTCCCTTTAAGTCGTACAATACCAAGTTTTGCAAAATCTTCGGAAATTTTTTGAAGAAAATGAGGCCCTTGAAGAAGAGAGATTGAAGAGGGAATTTACCGCACATTAAGAATAACGGCAAGAAAAATTGGCATTGGTCGGTCGCGAATAACCTACTTCGAGCTGTTACTCTACTCGCTGTTATCTCTCGTTCAAATCTTGGGCCCGGCCGTTTTGACCCAGCATAAAAATGAACAAAAGAGAAACATTTTGATACCTTTACGATGAGTTTCGGTTACGGTATGGTGCCCAATTATTGGGATGAACGATATGCCTCGGAAGATGGCAAAGCGTTCGACTGGTATTGTGATTATACAACACTTAAACAGTATTTAATGCCATATCTTCGAAGGCATGTGGTTGATTTTGAGATATTAATTCCAGGATGTGGCAATTCGCGTCTTGGTGCTGATCTATATGCGGATGGCTTTGTGAATATTACAAATATTGACATATCATCGGTTGTGATAAGTCAAATGAGTGACAGATATTCAGCTCAAGATGAAATGGAATTTAGTTTAATGGATGCAAGACATGCAGAGGGTCTTCCAGATGAAAGTTTTGATTTAATCATTGATAAAGGTTTATTTGATTGCCAGTTATGTTGTAGTGATAATTTAGAGAGCGCACAATTGCTTATACGTGAAATGCACAGATTATTAAAACCTGGTGGTGTATATATTATCATATCCCATGGACCTCCTGAAAGCAGAATGGGTTATTTAACGAGAGGAGTGAGGTGGGCAGTAGATACTGTTAATATCCCTAAAACGCCATTAGAAGGGTTACCTGAAGAAGGCGTGCTTAAATATCATTATATGTATACTTGTAAAAAGATTGCAGTTTAAAAATTAAATTAATTCTTACTTATTAACTACATATTTGCTAAACTTATACTATATTTTAATAGAGTATAATAAAATCCATGTACTTAATCTAAACTAAGCCATTGCCACAAGATTCACCTTTGCAATCTGAGTAAGGATTTGTGTTTGGCCAAATACTTACTTGAGAGGTGAATGCTAGACGATGTAATAAATCGTGTGGAAATGGTGGTAATTTATCAATGATTTTGCCAGCTCCATCAATGAATCTGGAAGTTTTGTCTAAATCTGGTGATAAAAACTCATTTTTATAGGTGACCATAATTAAGTAAGCAACCCAACGACCATCACCTGGTGCATCAACTTTAGCATTGTAAGTACGATGACCACGAACAAGTGTAGATTCTAATGGAACCTTTGCCCAGGTAGAGTTGAAGTTGGCACAAGTACCTTCATAAAAAAATCCACATGAGCATGGGTTATCAAGCATAGCAACACGGAAATCACGACGCTTGACACCATCTGTGTTCATACCACATGAGTATGCATAATATAAATCAGCCTCATGAACAAGACCATGTTCATTTAATTTAACTGTAATTTCACCAGTAGATTCACTGATTTCCCATGTAAATTCAGGGACAACTTTATTCTCTAAGTGATGTTTAATAAATTGTGAAATATCTGGTACAACCTCAAGGATACCAGTGGCCTCAGAGTGTTCAGCATTTGGTGTCATAAGGAATCTTTTTGGGCTTGGCATTTCATCCCACCAATAATCAGAGTCATCAGGTTGTTGGAACTCATCTAACACTGCATTAACAATTAATTTAGGCATAGTTAAACGTTCCTTGTAGAAGTATGGATCCTCCATTTGTTGTAATAAAACCATGTTTGGATCATCAATTCTACTCATAATTTGCATATCAGAATAATCAGATAGAGCAAATGAAAAGTTTCCGTAAGCACGGTATTGATGATGCATAAATTCAACAAAGTTAATAGCATCCAATACAATTGGAACAATCAATACTACTCTTGTAGGATCAACAGCACCAACTAACCAAGTGGTCCAACCACGCTTTGATGCACCAGCAACAGAGTAATAATCTAATTGAGTGTTCATTTCAGGAAATTTAAATTTCATAAAAGCAGTTATGGTGTCCATAGCACGTAATGATGCCTTGACCATAGGGAATCTTACTAACCAATTTGGTTGGGATGGATCCTTTAAGAAATGATCCCATGTGTAAGCAATGATAGCATCTTCAGTACGTGACTTTTGGATTGGATCTGCGGCAAATATGGTGTGTTCATTAGGAACTTGAAATAAACAGCCAGTAACCATATTGTTTGCTAGTGCAAGTGATGCGGTAACAAGAATATCTTCACTTGTACCTTCTGGATATCCATTGGTTTGGGAACCGCCGGTAATATATAAAGATGCATTTCTGGTCCATTTAACTTCATCAGGGACAACAACAACTAAATAATGCCACCATAATGATTTTGATTCAGAAGTTTCAGCAAAATCAGCATCAGTTAACCATCTTTGTGATGTCATATTTAAAGTGTAACCTTTCCATCCACGGCCACTAAAGTAACCAGTAACAATGTGCTCATCTCCTAGATAAGTCCATCCATAATTCTCATCTTCCTTCCATACATAGTCATCTAATGGAGTGTTAGTATAGCCACTAACTACCGCTAAAAATATTAAATTCAGAATATGGTTCAATAGAGCGTATAAATAGAGTAATACCTAAAAGCGTGGCGGCTAAAACGCAGACAAACATACTGTTCATCTTCTTTCCTTCAAGTAGTATTTTTTTTCATGTGCTGAAACTTTCCCCTAACTTAAGGTTCCTGAGAGAGAAGGAAAAAGTTATTAAGTTATTTTTATCTAAGGAATACATATATATACTCAGAACATATAATATAACTGTTTTTAATACGTACCTCATTTATTTATTAATAATTAACAATTTAATTAGGTCGATGTGAACGACGTTGATCATCCGATTTAATTGGAAACTATTTAGAATATTAATCATATTATATCATATCATGCCATATATATTCTCTTAAAGTTATGTTTCTGTTCTTTTCTAATAGTTCTAAGTCCGAGCCCGTCCCGATCAGTTAGAGAAGTTCGGACGAAAAGCTATTCAGGACTTCTTTAGATAGCCCAAATTCTCGTTTATACATCGACTAAGGCAATATGCGTAAGGCAATTGAGAAGCGATTAGTATTCGGTCAATGGATAAGTCTTACTCCAGTTGATGAAAGAATGCTACGCAATGCATTTGATTATATGGCAGGATACACGAAACGTGTTAAACTTGCATCATTAGTAGAGGAAAAAACAAATGAAATCAACACATTGACTACCAAGTACCCAAAAATGTTAAGTGATATTAAAATGTCAAATAAAAATAGTGTTATTTCAGAGAATAAAAGTGAATATGATGCAGCAATAGATGAATATTATGTAAAGAAAGAAGAATTAAATATATTAGAAGAGAAATATTCTGCTCACATGGCACATAATGATCACAAAATTACATTAAGAGATTTAGAATCATTAACGAAGAAATTAGGTGCTAATATAAGTAAAAGATATTTACAACACATGATATGGGAGATAGACGAGGACACTGATGAAGCTATCTGTTGGGATGAATTCCAATTAACATACTATCGCAATATTAATGACACAACACAGATTGAACCATCTGAATTTTTCCGTATATTAGAGTTTATGACCTTTGATGAACAGCATAAAGGCTACATAGTTGAGGATGATTGCATGGAAATGTTATTTGCTCGTTATGGTAGTGGTAAATTAGAAAAGGAATTACAACTAATATTTGGCAACAAGCTAAGAGCTGCTGGTGGTGATGGTAAGTTGGATTTGCCTGGATTTCTATCTTCAGTGCAGTCTAGATCCGGTGGAAGAATAGCATTCGTTGTATAAACTCAATTGTATTCATGTTTTATAATGTCATTTTAATTTATATAGATATATATATGTACTTCCTCTTTCATCTATAGTATATAAAATTAACTGCCACTATTGAGTACTTGAGAATTGATTCCTATATAGGTATAAGGTCGCCAAGGTCCTACAGGGCGCAGGACTTTCTCCAAAAATTTTGAGAGAGTACCAGGACTTCAATGTTTTCTATTGAAATTTTGTAGATTTGGCAAATATGCCATGATTATACTGCCGATACTGTTGTTGGGATTTCTTTTACAATACATAAAAATGGATAAAGTGGTAGTGATCACTTCAAGTAGTGTTGGCGATAGCAAAGTCAAAAAATTGCGCATTAAAAGCGATGAAATCGTCTTTACGGGACAATTATTCGCATATGTTGCACTACAATTGCAAGTCGAGCAACAAAGGTTGCATCTAGATTGGATGAATCCGAGAAGCGGGAAATACGAGACGATTAACGGTTCAAATGACACTGTTAACATAGATTTCCAAACGGCATATTTATTAGTCAGTTACAAGTTAAATGAATCGACAGTATCTGAGCCTTTATTAATAGAAAATAGACTTTATAACTTCGAAAGTGGATTTGATATATTCAATAGTATTACTAATATCACAACAACGATATACCTTCATGAGATACAGGATGCAGATAAAGGAACTGGATTAAAATTGTGGGACAGTTCAATTATCTTGAGTAAGTACATGGAAAAGAATATAAATTTGATACAGGGTAAAAGGATATTAGAATTAGGTTGCGGGATCGGCAGTCTAGGTTTGTCACTGAGCTGTTTAGGCGCCACAACAGTTATGCTTACCGATTTAGAGTACACAATGGCCAATTTAGACCATAATGTCAGGTCCAATCGGTTGAATAATGTGCAAACAGCGGTGTTAAACTGGGCTGAACCTAAAACTTATCCTGTAATGGAGTTTGATATTATTGTCGCTGCAGATGTAGTATGGCTTGAAGGACTGGTTCCAAGCCTCGTCATGTGCATGCACACGTTAGCATTAAGAAACCCAACAACAATATACCTATCGCACCAAACTAGGAGTAAATATACAGACGAGTTACTATTTCAGTTATTAAATGAGCATTTTAACGTGCTTGAAGTGCCGCAAGCCACGTACCATGTGGATTACAAAAGCCACAAGATAAAAATATTTGAAATTACATTAAAGTGAACAATATTGACATGTTATTGTATCTATCATTTCCTTGACGGCGGGGCCCCAGGCGGCGGTTTGTTCGGCTTCTTTGGACTCGCTTGATTCGTAGAATTTTTATTTTTTTTAGCTTCAATAGCTGCTTGTTTTTCTTGTTTTTTCTTCATATCAGCTTCTGCTTTCGCTTCTTTCTTCTCGATTGACTTGATTATGTCAATCAGGTAATCGACATCTTCGTCTTCCTCCTCCAGGTAGGTAACAGCAGCATCAGCTTTGGTTGGCGTTGTTTTACCCTTACTACCTCGCTCAAGTTTTGGGTAATCCACTAAACTGTGTACACATTTATTGATAAGTGCTAGCTCGTTGGCCACGAATGCATCCCTGCTGATCCACGAGTAACAATGATTGCGAACACATCGTGTTTGGTGATTGAATAAATCTGTATCGAAAACTAGTGGTTCAAAGCACTTGTTGCAGTACCTACGTGGTGGATTTACACGTCGAAATTGTAATATTGTATTCATCACAATAAAGTTCAAATGTTTGGTCCAACGCCTCGTTAGGACCGCTTGAATCACCAGTTTATCCGGCATGTAGCCACTAATGTTGCATCGCATAAGTAATGTAAATTTAGGCTCCAATATATCAGCCATCACAATACTAGATATGTTGTGCATCGGGATCTTTAGCAACGACTCCCGGATGAGTGCGGGTTCCTTCGCTTTGATGCTTAGATAATTCAATGCCATTTTAAAACTGAAGTAATCAATACAATTGTCAGCACGTGCGGAAAATGCAAAAAGTGTTGCGTACACGATTCGTTGCTTGTAGGTCAGGTCCTTCGTGGCGGGATTATCCTTACTGTACAACTCGCCTTTTAATATCTTAGTACATAAAGTGTCAACCTTTTTCATATGCGCGACTATGACACCAGGTATCTCCTGTGCACCGCACCAAGAAAAGTCTAGACTTGATTTTAACAAAGCTTGTGTGAGTAATGACCGCTCCACTGTTAATCTTTTCCTTTCATTAGATAAATATTCCAGTCTCTTTTTGCTCAGACGCCGCTCGGCTAAGAAACACCGAATAACACACTGAATTGCTCTCGATTTTATGTACAATCGCCGTTTTCTCATGGCTCGACCTATTCGGCGCACATATTTATCGACTTTTTTACGAAAATATAAACGAAAACGGATTAATATTTTGTATTTAGCAATTTTCTTGCGGTATAGCGTCAAACGCACGTAATATCCTCGCCAATTCCGTATTATACGCGTTGAACTATTCTTGTATTGTCTTTGCATCCTTCGTATTTGTCTCTTGCGGGCAAGTATAAACCTTATCCATTTTTGTATCTTCCTAACCATACGATTTCTATGGCGAAGGCTCCACTGTTTAATGCGTCGGCGGGCAATGAACGTCCTTACCATATGCTGGCATATAGTTGCCGCCTTGTAAATCTTCTGGTGTTGTTTTTTTACTTGTTGTGCTCTATATTTTATTTTCTTATAAAAATAAATAATTTTCTTAGCCGCACGATAACATTCTTGTACATATGCTCTAAACTCTATGCGAACTTTGTGAACACGGAAGATTCGTTGGATAATTGAAGCAGCATTATGTTTTATCATCATGTATTTTGCCATTTGAAATGCAATTGTTTGAGCTGCTTTATGAGCTTCTATGGAATATGGAAACCTAATACGAGCATCTGGCGTGCCGTCAGTGCCCAATTCGTGCATATAATACTTGGGAGCTCCAAATAATTCGCCTACTTTACTGTTAGTCAAGTATACTTCTGCTCCAACAGGATGTGCCAAAAGAGTGTATATATTTGACCATTTATCTGAACTGTCAATACTAATAGATCTAACTCGTGCATCTGCTAGTGCTTCCATTTCATCACTTGTCTGTACTATATTATTCTTCAGTACAACTCGGTCATTAATAACTTCTATCCCATTACCATACTTGAAACGGTAATTTTCTTCTCGTCGTCTTGCAGCTTTTAATGCCTCCTTTTTTAGAATATTCTTCTTAGGCGCATTTGAAGGCAAGTATGCCCAATTTGCCTTATTCATTGTGCTAGATCAGCTGGAATACATATAAGTTAACAGTCATTTCGTGGTAATTTTTGGTGTACATCGTCGCTGAAACGATGGAACTCCTTAGGGATTTAGAGCCAGCCAAAAAAGAAAGAAAGTTACAAATAATAACAATTACATACAAAAACACACTCAATTGTTGTGGCTCTCCTTGATGGCGTGCTTGTGCTGTTTCTTGGTGAGCATTGTGCCTCTGTCCTTGTTCCTCACGAATGAATTGTCTTCAGGAATCAATTTATTTTTTACTTTATTTGATTTTTTCACCAAATCTGGGTCGTTAATCATACTATTTCGTCTGCCTAATCCCTTCTTCGAGCTACCACGCGGACTAGCACGGGATGCACTGAATAAATCATTCAAAGCGGCATCCGTTACATTTGCAACCTTACTTTTAGGTGGTGGTACTGGTTTTGTATTCGGTATTTGTTTTCCTAATGAATCAAAAAATCGAAATTGATGTAACGCTTTCATCGCTTCGTCCTTATCCAGCCGATTGATTTGCTTGTGCTCGACAGATTTTGAATCAGAAGTCTTGGATTCATTGGTTCCAAAGGAACTTGGCAAGGCTAGCTTTGCTTCACCAGTTTTTTTATCTAATATAATAGTAGGAGTTTCTTGCACTGTTCCCGCGACTAGTCCATATGTCACCGCTCTTGACTTCAAGTATTCTTCGTCTACTCGTGGAGAGATAACAACGGGTCTGGCAGCATTCATTGAAGAAGGTTTGTTACTCAACTCAGGAGGACGAGGACCGAATAAATACAACTCATGACTAGGAATGCGAATCGGCGACACTGCCCGCAGCTCTTTTATTTCCTCTTTATTCTGCACGGCTGCATCTTTTATCTTTATGGTGACGCTTGGCTTCTCGTTAACGCGACATCTAGGTCGAGTCACATTTAAAGGAGCGCCTATAGCTTGCAGTCGATCATGATATCCTAACTGACTTGTTGCTATAGCAGCATTGGAATAGTCATCGGCGAGATAAAAAGCGTCAATCTCAGTCTTTGTAGTGGTTTTAAACACGGTTTTACTGGGCAAGATACTTGTTTCCACATGAGTGCTTTGCTCCTTCGTCTCATCAAATATCTCTGCTAGAATTTGTTTCTCTGTACCCGCAATCCCCAACAACTCTTCTTCTGCCTTGGTCAGGACACCTTTGCCCTTGATCCACCCCTCTTGCGCCCAGGGATCCGCATTATCCCGTGTTGCCTGCAAGAACCCACCTTCATCCCATTTATCTCGTTTAACGATCAAGATATATTTATTTTGATTGACAATTAGTCCCCCAAACGGCGGCGTAATGCCGAAACAAACACACTTCACGGGACTATTAAAACGAATAATTCGAATCAAAATCTTAGTAACATCCCAGATAAAAATAGTTCCATCAAAGGAACCAGAAGCAAATATGCGCAACTTATCACAGAAACTAATACTTGCTACTGCCGCATCGTGCGAGTGGGATTGCTGCTCAATCTCCACCGGATTTACAAGACCATGTAATAGGGAATATATGCACACAGTACCGTCGGTATAACCAATACCAAGTAGATTCATGACGCAGTTGTAATTGGTGCATGAGTACTTGGTGATGTTACTTAACTCGTGCATGACTTGCATTTCAGGCATTTGGAACATAATAAAGTTAACTAATACTGAGTTTACATCGTAAAACATGACGAGAAGCGACTGGTTCTGGGACAGGTACTTCAACTCGGTGACGCATCCCTGCGACAAGCTGTGGGCGTAGATATTGCTGAAGCCATCCAATGTGTCGAGGAAATAAAGCAAGCTGTTGTCTGTGCCAATAACTAAGATTTCATTGATGTTTAACGGGATCATTTCATTGCGAATTGAGGTCTTAAGGTGCCCGTCTGCACTGGCTTTCTTTTTGAAAGTCGGAGAATAATTAATCAAAGTAATGACATTCGCGCCATCAATATTCAAATCCTTCAACGGAACGGTGTATATAAGAGGACATGCGAGGGTGCGTAAGCAGTATACACCTAAAGCACCATTTCCAGTCAACACAAATAGAAATTGTTGGTAAACAGAGACACAAATCGATTTAATGCCATCGGCTATGACTGCAGCGTCCAGTATACTAATAACATTACCCTTCTCGCCACACACTCGCACGTCGTGATCCCCAATAACCGTTATATTCCAGTTCTGTGGGACGGGATTTTCCTTTTGAATACTGAAACTAACACCAGATTTTATGGAAGTTACAGGTAACGATGATAAATAATTATGCTCATACTTCATTTCTTCATTAATAACTATGCTGTAAACATCCGAGGAGACAACCCCGTAGAACGTGCCGCAAGCGGACGGTTTCCAGTATTTAATGAGTCCCTCGTTAGATGCAAACAAACATCCCATTTTACCACCAAAGTATGTAGTTCTAAAAAACGTGACACTACCTCCGAAATCGAAAGAGTAGAGAATATACAAAGCCTCGAGGTTCAACACCTTCACCATGTTGTCCATACCGGTGGATATCGCAAGCCCAGACACTTCGTGCAAACAAAGTCCCGTAACTGGTCCACTATGCGCATAATAAGTGTGTAACAAGGCAAATTTAGTCGTCACATCATCACTATTATCTTGTCTTTTCTTGGTGGGACTTTCACTAGAGAAATGATTGGTCCAACACTTTACTAATCCTTGAGTACACGAGGTTAAGTAAAATTGACTCCGAGGATACCAGCATGCCTTGGTCACAGGACACTCGTGTATATTTTCTAACTTGGCAACAATTCTACGTCTGCGAAAACCTAAAACCGTTACCGAAGTATCACCAAGTAAATAAATATTATCAAATTTTGGCTCAAATATTATTTTACTTGCCCAATCGTTGCCAATACCAGAGAAAGTAAACACTTTTTCTATGCAATGAGACAAGTGTGTTGATGCATTGCGGTATAACTTCCAAATGGTTATGCCACATGCGCCCGCTGCAATGATCAGATTTAGTTCAACATCATATTCAAGTGTCAGAATCACCCTTTCTTCATGTTTTATTACTTCTATCAAGTTAAATTTCCTGTCGTATAATCTAAACGTCATATCTAAGGCAGCAGCTAGAAATAATTTTAATTTTGATATATACACTATCGATGGTATGTAACCATCCTGGGGAAATTTTAATTTATTGATAACAGTTGGACCTCTATCCATAATACCACTACTTATGAATTCCTCGTCACTACAATTATTGTATTGCCATAGTAGTATATTTTTGTTATCCCAACTGTAAAACATGAGAATATCCTTGCTACTGCCATATAGTATAGCTTTAGCTTGGTCATAATCTGCATCAATCATCTGTAATCCTTTTAATTGGGATTTGTGCTCGTGAAAATTAAATATTTCAGCAAAACCATCTTTGATCTCTTGCGATGTCTGCATTCTTCTCTATTCAACTGCTAAAACTAGCATAAAGCAAATACGTAGTTGCTACCTATTTAGGTGCGATGAAATCGAGATATTCCCGTGCTAATCCAGCAACTTGGACCTAAGAAAGAATTTTATGACTGATAAGACTGTTGAAACTAGTTTTGGTAGTTCCGGGTCCCGTTTTAGGTTTTGAGAAAGAATAACTATGTAGTTAATTAATTCGGGGATGCAAGCATCCAGGTCTACGCGAGATTGGCACTTAATACTTTATTATTGGCAGCTAAATATTGCTTATTATTGTTAATTTTTAAAGTACCGTTAATTTTGGACAATAGGAAATTTTTGGCAAAAATATCAAATTCAATTCCATTGCCATGACTCTTGGTACGGCTTTATTGTCTTCTGTGCCGTCTTTGCCATTAAGTGCAAGTGTCGACATAGTTGCAGCTGGCGACCATGGATATAAGAGGAGTTATCAGAATTATAATCTGGATGAAGATGATGTAGATAGAAGAAAAAATAGTAGAAGTACACATAATACAGAGTACGATGAGCCATTGCAAAGAGGCTATACTCCAAAATCTTCACTTGATGGTGTGCTTGGATTATTTAAAAACCAGAAACAATTAGGTGCTATATTATTAGGAATAGGAATGCTTCTTACTTTCATGGGAATGATGCTTTTTTTTGAAGGAAATTTGTTAAGATTAGGTAATATATGCACAATACTTGGAATACCTTTGTTAATTGGACCAAGTCGTGTTAAATCATTCTTTTTAAAAGAAAGTAGGATACAAGCATCTGTTATTACGAGTCTTGGTATTTTATTAGTATTTACTGGTAGACCAAGGTTGGGAATACTGTTAGAAATATTTGGATTATTAAATTTGTTTGGTAATATGCTTCCATTCTTATTAGTCTTAGCCAAGAAGCTTCCTATAATAGGTGATGTGATATCGTCATTTGATGGTGACGCACCAAAACAGCGATATGGTAATAATAATTTCCCTCAATTTTAATAGTCTTTTATAACAAAATGTACATAATTACAACTTTACAATTATAATACCGTCGTCATATATATTGTCGAAGCCATACGAATTTAATATTGTCGTTAAATTCTTTCTAATTTTACAAACGCCACCAGTAGAATGCAAACCTTTTCCAACAATAAATTTAATTTTATCAACCGATTTGGTATCTAAATAGAAGAATAAGATGGACAATGCAATCATCTGCATTTGTTTCACAAACAAGCAGTGCAAATCGAAGGAAATTGTCCTGGATAAATCATTTGTTGGGTCGGTAAATTGTAGGGATTCGTTTTCAGCGTCTACTTCGACCTTAAAGTTAGGATTATATTGCTCAAACACACACTTCGAATACCAGAGTGTTGCATGACGGAGTTTACTTCTATGAGCAGCAGCTATTTCAGCGTAAGCTCTACAAGAATTAGCTTGATTATTTCGATACATACTTGCTGCTTGACGATAACTATTGACCATTTCAGTGTATTCTGCGTCCAATTTACTTCTCCATTGACCAAGATCTAAATTCTCAAGTTCTTTACGACGACGAGTTGGAACTACTTGCCACTCCGTCTTCGTTTCATTTGACGAAGAAAATGTACTCTTCGCTGGACGAGACGGTAATAAAGATTCTATGCGTGAAGTCTGTTTAGTGCCTCTATCATTATTAACATTACTATTGTATTCGGTAGTTGCTTCAATCGTCCTATTTGAAAAGTTATCAGAATCATTTTGAATTGAGACAATACTTTTAAATGTTTCATCTGGGTTAACTTTTCGGAACATTTTATAGTACGCTTCGGCTTCACTACTTTCTTTGGGTACCAAGAACTCAGCCAAACTTAATTTTTTCACTTTTTTATCTTCTTTTACAATCCCTGTGATTGGCATCGCTGAAATCTTAGCAATTGCTCGATCGACATCAAAGTCTGATTTTGTTAATATATCCCGTATAGTGTCTTTGTTAACTCGTGAGTTAAACTCGTGAAAAATAAACAGTACAATATTATCCTGAACTGAATCAGCAATTGAATCAATCGTACAAATCGTTTCATTTATCAAGTCCACAATATCCGATGAATTATCATTCTTGGAAATAAAGAGGGCGAACAATTCATCTAATCGAGAGTAATCCATGTAACTATCAAACATTTCATGATACAATTGATGCAAAGTAATATCAGAGTCCAATATCTCTGTCATCTTTTACTGCGGATGATCCGAGATGAGTGACATCATAAGTGACAGATGATGAGTCATGGAATGTTTTTTTCTTTTCTTTTTTCTTTTCAATTTTTGGTCAAAAAATTTTCTCGGTGTTCCGGCATAACAAAAGCCAAGAGCAATACTCAATCAAGGGTCCCAGATGAAGAGTTGAAAATTTTTTATTTATGTACAATAACTTTTATATGAACTTATTTTTGGACCCATTCACGCTTTTCTTTATCCCATTTCAGAGGGTGCTTGGACTCATCGAACTTATTGCCTTTGGATAAGTTATCTGCAGCCCACATGGGTTGTGTGTTCTTGAAATTAAACGCTGCGAAGAAGATATTATCATCTTCATTATCCTTTTCAAAATCGAACCATGAAATAGGACAAATATGATCGATGTGCCAGTCAC
>JACCDO011426280.1_pt1 | contig 16964 bp, 12 predicted proteins | sample 7446101 | NCBI WGS metagenome assembly JACCDO01 (sample SAMN15323440, study PRJNA562643) | freshwater metagenome | isolation source: river surface water | place: USA:Blue River Watershed | collected 2017-08-16 | reverse complement strand
CAGGATCCCTGGCGTACACTGCAAAGCACTTAGTGCACTGTATCTGGTAAGTGGCAGCTGGGTTGAAGGTATGCGGTGCAACACGTCCGTAGAAGCAGTAACCGCACTTGTCATCCAAGTTGACCAGCGACAGAGGTTGCTCCTTCTTACACTCCAGACACATACGCCCATGGCTGGCATAAACACCGTCGAGACAACCAAAGTCCATCATCTCAACATTCAGCTCAATGTTTGGCAGTCGAAGAACGTTGAGAATCTTCAACAGGCGGTCGAGCATCGCAACCTCAGACTCAACGAGGTACTCGCGACGTGAGTTCAGCAGCCACAGGAAGTTCGAGTTGAAGTTCTCCGGAATCTTCGGCGTTCCCTTGAGAGGTCCCTCCTCCTCAAAGTAACCGAAGTTCAACCACTGCCCCTTACGGTAGTTCAACACCGACTTAGCAGCCTTGTCAAGAACCGTACCGAGTGCCAACATTGCCAGCACCGCAGCAGGACGACCGCCGAGCGCGGTGCCAGGTGCCGCCAAATGTAGAATGTACTTGATCTGCAGATGATACGGCAGGTTTGCTGGCAGGCAGTTTGGAGGGAGGTCGGCGAGAGTCTGACTTGCCTTCTTTTGCTCATCCGCGGGTACATCGGCTGGCTCATCGGCTGGAATAAGAGTCACCCGAGCCAGAATCTCCTTGATTTGCTTCTGGTTCTCAGGCAGGCACTCGCGGCAAAACTTCAGGATGTCCTGAGGATGCATAAGAGTGTCTGGGGTGTATCGGATGAGACCCTTGATACCGTGCTTCTCGATCCAGACAGCCAGCTCCTCCTCGATCTCAGTGATGTTCGAGTAGGAATTGCGGTTGAACTCCTCGAACTGCTTACGATCGGCAGCGGATAGAGAGTTCTTTGCTGAATCAAGAATCGTGTACAACTCGCCACGCCGCTGATCGCCACGCCGCTTGCTAAACTCACGCCATACCTTGCCGATAGTCTCATTTCGGCACATGCACATGACGTTGATGGCAAAGCAGCGCTTCAGACACTCGTACGTGTACGTAGCGAACTGCTCATCAGCACGCAGACGGGTAACCGCAGTGTTGAGTCGCAAGGCGAGCTCAGGAATCACCCATTGCCCGCCTCCATCGCACCAGTTGTTGAATAGTGTCGTAAGACTCGCCTGAATGTCAGCGATGCTAGTACGCTGCTGGTTGATGTGCTGACCTGAGTAGGTCTTGCGGAGACTATCCATCAACGGACTCTTGAACGTGGACGTAATAGACGTGTAGATTAGGTTGACCTTGTACACACTGACACACTCGTTGAATGTCTTGAGGACTGTTGCTAGGGGGAACCTATTGCTCAGAGTAGCAAGCTCCTTGCGCCCCTCGTTACCGAGAGCGCTAGCAGAATCGGGATGCTCAGGAGCATCAGCGAGATGAACCATCACAACATCGCTATCCCTCGGCATATGCTTCGTAAGCTCGTACAAAGCAGTGCGGACAGCCTCGGGGGTGTCACCGCCGCCGCTAGCCCGTAGCTTCTTCGCAAAATCAAAGATCTCCTGATTGGCAAACGAATGCCAGCCAGACCAGGACACGACATCTGCGACGTCGTAATCCTTGTAGCTAATAATGCCTACCTGATCAAAGCTACCAGTCAGAGACACAGTAGTCATGAACTCAGGCAGAACAGCTCGCAGTGCATCGATCCATGCTCCCATGGAACCAGTTGTGTCCATGAAGAACAGCAGATGTTGCTTGCGAGAGATAGACGTATCCTTAGACTCCATGATTTTTCGACTGAGAAAGTAGTCAATTACAAATTACTAAATCTGAACGAATACAAATAAAAAAATATTCATTTTTTTTTATGAAGAAACCCTCCAACCCCACAAAACTTTAGAGCCCCTTGAGAATAGCTGCCTCGATACTGCTCGCAGATAACTTGTTGTTAATTGCAGACTTTACATCCGAGGCGCACAGTTGACCGCTCGCTAACGTCAGATAACCGAATACCGCTGGTAGATCATTACCGACCTTGTCATATTTAGCTTTCGCGAAGTCTTTCACTCCTTTCTTGAGCTTTGCAGATAACGTCTTCCACTGCGCGTCTTTAATCGGCAACAGCAAAAACTTATCACAAAGCATCGGGTCTAGACCTTTCACCTTATTGCGAATATAATCAGCGAGTACAGCCGCAGACCAACCGCTTACTTTTACTTCAGTGAAACTATCATGATCACATGGAGTGTGTTCCGCCGGCTTAGACTTCGAGCCCTTAGGCATAGAAGTGTTATGCTTCTTAGCAACGACTTCAATCATAGCATCGAGCGCAGCCTTGTCAACTTTAGTGTTACCGACAATTCCAACAACTAAATTAGATTTGATATCTTTAGCCACGGCTTCAGCTACATATGTAAATGACTCCTTATTTGGTGATCCGCCGAGCTGTTTGATACATCTAGAATATGCTGGGAAAACTTTGGCGGGCTCTAAAGCCTTGATAGCGAGACCAATTGACTTACGAATTGCTGAGCCAGTTCCTTTAACTTTCCAGTTAATACCAAACATACCGTTATGCGCTACACATTCAACAGAACCAACCTTAGATTTTGACACAGCAAGTGGATCGCCACAAAGTGATTGGCGAACCGCTAGTGCGAGAGAGTATCCCATTGCTGCCTCTTCTGATCCTGCCGGAAAGCAGTGGCTCGGGCATCCCGAACTACCGCATAGTCTGTTGAACGCACAGCCATTGCACGCGAGACTAAAGCATACGCCGACAGAAACATCGCCTACTAGTTTAGTATGATCGACGAAAATAGTTAAACCTCCTTTTTTACTTTCAATCATTTCGGGAAAATATACTAATCCATACATATATTTTTGCGACGAGTTTTATCACTTGTGGAATTGCAGTTTAAAAAATTTAACAGAAAGACTTAAAACATCCACTTAGGCACATTCAAAAATTGAATTTTTATGTTAAACTTATATGATTAAGTATTAAATACACCATTATTTAACTTACGCAATGTCTTCTAAAGGTGCTAAGAAAGTTTCCAAGGCTGTAGCTAATGTTGTAGCTGATGAGCCTGAAGCAGAGGTCGTAGAAACTAAGACGAAGGCGCCCGCTAAGCCTCGTGTAGCCGCTAAGGTTGCAGCTGATAAGTCCGACAAACCCGCTGCAAAGTCTAAGCCTGCCGCTAAGGGGGCTAGCAAGGGCAAGAAAACCGCAAACCCAGCTAACGCCGCCAAGAACGCAGAAGCTGCGGCTCGCAAGAAGGCAGAAGGCAAGCGTTACACGCAAGCCCTAGCTGTTGCGGCTGAGCGAGGACTAGTTACTGTCTTTGACGAACTCACGGTCGCTAGCGCTCATGACAAGTGGGCGAACGCTGTCGGACTTCACATTCTTGAAGTCATTAACAATGTTCAACAGTCTGAAGTTCGCAAGGACGGTGACTACAATCCCTATCCTAGCAAGAGTTTCCTGCTGTTCGAGGATAAGGTGAGCTCCTCAGGTAAGAAGAAGGCTCCTGTCAAGGCTAAGGCTGAGTCCAAGAGTTCATCTGCGCCTAAGAAGCGTGCTCCTCTGAAGCGCGGCGCTAAGCCCGCCGTTGATGAACCTGAACCCGAAGCTGAAGTAGAGGTTACTCTTGATGATACCGGAGATTCATCTGAGGCTCCGGCTGACGACGTCGATACCGATGCACCTGCTCAGACGGAAGCTAAGGAAGAGAAGAAGAAGAACATCACGTCCTTCACTCGCGATGCTAAGAACTACCTTGGTTTCATGGTGATGCGCTTTGTTGATGATTACTTCTCGTCTCCAGGTGGCAAGAGCGTCAAGAGTCGTGATGATTTCACCAACTTCACGTACACTGGAGTTACTAAGGATATCACTTCCCATGTGTCTCGCAGCGTTGTGACTAGTGTAAATCGCATGCGTGATCTAGTCTCCAACCTTCAGGATCGCGGTGCCCCCGAGGAGCTTTCTAAGCTCGTGGGTGCTCATCTGTCTGATCGTAATGCGCTGATGAAGTTCATGGGCGAGTATCTGTCTGATTACCTTAAACTGCTTGGCTATGTACTTGCTCAGCAACTGTGGGTGTCCCGCAAAGCGATCAACCAGCAAGCAATTGAAGGCGTTGTTCGTCTTCTCGACATGGGTAATCATGATGCGCTTGTTGCTGCTAAGGTTGCCAGCGATTCGGAATCTGATTATGGACTGTCCTGTGGATTCTACCAGGATGCACATGTCTTCAGCGAACTGACTGTGCCCAAGGCGCCTAAGAAGCCTAAGGCTGCAGGTGCCGGTAAGAAGGGTAAGGCATCTGGTAAGAAGGGTAAGGCAGCGGATGCGGCTGAGAATACCGATGATGCTGGAGACGATGCTGAAGCTGGAGACGATGCTGAAGCTGGAGACGACGATGCCGAAGCTGGAGACGACGATGCTGAAGCTGGAGACGACGATGCTGAAGCTGGAGACGACGATGCTGAAGCTGGAGACGACGCTGAGGCTGACGACGCTGAGGACGTGGATGTTGAGGTTGAGGAAGAACCTGAGCCTGAACCTGAGCCGGCACCTAAGAAGAATCTTAAGAAGCTGAAGTGAAGTCTCTAGAAAAATTATGAATGGCTATTATGTTCCACAATAGAACATTTATTTTTTGACAGTTTAAGCTTGTTAGCTTTTATTTTATTACATATCCAACACCATTTAGTTTTGCATACACATCTCATTAAATTACAGCCATTAATTTTCTGAGTTGGTACTAAACATTTAGGGCAGTTTTTTATAGTTATTTCCACATTTGAGTCACTCATCTCCTTTTTATAGGTATTTAAAACAATATCAGTTTTCAATCTAAAAAAAAGATATACATATTGTATAACCGTATGACAGAATGATTCATGCATTCTGCCTGTCGCAGGGAAACAGGCAGGGAGCAGTAATGCTCCTTGGTTGAAACGGTTAATATTAACCTGGCAGTTATACTACCCACGTATAACGCTAGTAGATATTAGCCTAATGACTTATGGTTGATAAACCAGACCGACGTGTACGTCTCATACACTTACATGCGGACTTGTCAGACATTCGGCTGATAGATTTATTTTTTTGAAAGAGGCAGAGCCCCTTTCGAACCCGTGCCCTAGATAGTATGCCCTTACAAATTCCGCACAAAAAAGAGAATACCTATAATATTCTTTCAAGCAAGCAACAAAAAGGAGGTTCGAAAGGGCGCAGCTCTTTCAAGAGCATAAATCGGTCCATGTCTGAATAGCTTCATCGGAAGAGTACTGAGCATCAAACGCCATCATATTAACGTAAGCCTGCCGGATATTCTGCATAATAATTTCTTGTTCATCCTTGCTGTAAAACACATCACTAATAAGGGGTAAGTCGGCGTCTTCAGCGAGAGCTGTAATATATTCTTTTAGTGCCGTATTCACCGTACGCGAGATATTGGTTTTTTGATCTTTCAAAAGTAGGTAATACTTCGGAAGTGCACCCCATGGCGTCTTAATAATCTTAACGGTCTTGAAATAACTCACACAGAATAGTAGTATCGTAGACATTGATGTGTAATATGTATGCCAGTTAATCGGTAGTCGAAGAACTATTCTAGCGTAAGGCGCAAGGAAATCTTTAACTAACAACAGTTGTTTAAGCACATCCGCCGGAGAATTACTGCGTACATCACAAGTATATAAATCTAGAGTCTTACACTCGATAGTCTCACCTAATTGAATATTAATACTTGCAGCTGAATTTTGATCATAGATATTGCATGGTTTCTTAACGCCGTTTTTGAGAATAGCTTTGTGTTTGTCGGTTGGGTTTATATCACATCCGAACATTTGCCATTTTGTTTTAGGATGTGTTTTAGCGAGTGAATAATAGATACCCTGCGTAAGCGAATCCTTTGTAATGCCTGCTGAAAAGCTAGACATTACCTTAGGTAGATCTAAGTGAAATCTAGCCAAATAATAGCCCGTTAGGAAATCATCATCTACGTTTTGACAGTCGGGAATAATCTTTGGAAGCATGGCTTCGATATCAACAAACGGATTGGCTAATCTCCGTGTGAACTTCGCTTCTGCCGGCATTGTAAATGCGTATGCGTGCTTTATTTTGGCGAAGTTTTTCTTGTACAGTAGGTTTGCCTCAATAAACTCTAGGTCCAGGTCTGAAATATCAAATACAAATGATTCATATGGATCTAACTCGGTATGTTTTTCATCGGTATTTTTTTTGGCATTCTCAGCAGCGGTTAAAGCCTGCTCTTTTTTGAGTAGGCGTAGGTTGTCTTGATATGTTTTTTTGAACAAAGACATCCTTCTTATTTTTTTAATTTCTTATTTCATATTTCATTATATACTTAGCTAAAAGTTAATTAACCATGGGAGGCAGTTCATCCAAATCAACTACGGATATCTACACTAGCAATGTGGTGGAAGCTCTATCCAAATCAATTCAAAATTGCCAGAGCAATACTGTTATCAATCAACAGGTAGTGATTAAGGGCAATTATAACGTCGTTAAAAAGGTACGAATGGTACAAGGTATGAAACTTGCTGTAAGTTGTGCCTTAGATGATAAAAACATAGCAGCCGCTCAGCAAGCGGTAGAAAATGCCGTTAAACAACAAACAGAAGCTCAAAACGTTGCACTGCTCGGCGCTCTGAGCAGTTCTGATTCTGACACAGATTTAAAGATTCGCAATGAGGTTAAAGCAACTATCACGCGTGAGACGGTTCAAAATATTATTAATAACTTCAATGCTACACAGGAATTCTACCTAGATGGTAACAGTAACATCGTCGAAGATATTAGTATGGAACAATCGATGGAGGCATTATTCGACGGCTGTCTATCAGCGCTTAGCCAAATGTCTACTGTTCAGGATATTCAAAACAAAGCAGACCAAGCAACTAAGGCAACACAGACGAATCCAATTAGCGAAATTATTGGAGCAATCGGTAGTATTTTTACAAGCTTGGGAAGTATGTGGACTATAATTGTCATTGTTGCCATAGTGGTAGGCGGCTATATAGTCATCAATGGTGGTTTCATCGGCACCTTAATTGGATCGGCAGATACACCTCCTGGACAGCCACAACAAGGATTGATGCGTCCACCTCAACAACAAATGCAAATGGGTATGTATAGACCACCTCAACAACAAATGCAGATGGGTCCGCCACAAGGTATGCAGTTCAGAGGCGTCGGTATGCCAATGCGAGGAATGCAACCAATGCAACCGCAGATGCAGTATGGGCAGTTGTAGAAGAAAGGGGTTCACTATTAACCCTCCGCAAAAAAATGCGGATAAATTTCTTTTTTCGTATATAGTACAATAAAATGGAGCTCGAAGATTGCCTAATTGTTATCATAGCAGTGATCATGCTATATCTGATCCTAAGTATGGTATTTAATTGGGATGCACCTATTACATACGGTACTATTTTGGGAGGTACAGTACTTAATGGATTAGTGCCTGCGAATAGTGTTGTATCTGAAAGTGGTATGTCTGAAAGTGATGTGTTTGGAGGAGGTGACCCGCAAAAAATAGAAAAAACTAAGGAACGCCCCGATAACTTAGAACCGATCAAGATCGACCCGTATACTACCTCTAAAAAGATTAATCGTAATAAGCAGTATGACGAGTACGATGACAACTCTCTATTGAAAGAACTCGACCCAGACATGATTAAGTCATTTGACAATATTGTCATCGACGGTAATAACTTCATACATAGATATCACGAATATACCAGTATAGGCAAACAATTCGAAATCAAGGAACGCCTTGCATACATCAAAAAGTCTGTTAAGCTAATGGTGAAACATTTCCCTGATAAGAATTTATACTTTGTATTTAAGGACCCAGAAAATGAACACCAGGAACGCGAACTACTCGCTGAGTTATCCGAAGATACCGTTAAAAAAGCGCATAAGAAATTCTTTAACGCGATAGCTGCAGAGCATCCTAAGGTTCGGTTTGTAGTAGCATCTGGTGACGCTAAGTATCGCGATGATTATGCGGCGATATGGCTCGCTGATACGTTACCAGACGATACCATTTTATTGAGTAGAGATAGATACCGGGATGTTGCCGAAATGGCAAGTGCGAAGCTACGATTCAATACATATGGCAAACGAGCATCCGCAATTAATAAGATCATTAATAAGCCGTTTAATTTCGTAACTAAGGGCGCTGTAAAAGCTGCACTCGTCGGCTACTCGTTCGACAAAAAAAAGAATAGCGGGTTTTATGACCGCAATATAAACCGCAAGTCCGCTGCGTCTGATACAGTTTATATTTTTAAGATTTAACTATTTTTGGATTTAGTGAATTTGCTACACTTGATACGCTTGATATCCTAAATTAGTATGGTATGTATGCGGATTCCTGGCTAACGTAGTTTTGGCTTTCGTAAGCGTTGTTCGATACTGCGCAGTGGTCACTTTAGAAACATTATCGATGTTCTCTGACCATTCGACGATGCGGATATCATGATCTGCGGGAGTGTCGCCTATTACTAACCCGACGATGCAATACACAATGTTCTGGGCATGGCAGTAACCTTTATATTGGTGATAGCTATCCTTGATGATATCCATCTGCCATAGCACCAAGTTTTTTGGTGCCAACTTATAAACGGCTGAATCGATCTCTGCCATTCTGGTTTTAATCCATTTTGCGAAGTACTCGTTTTTGGTTGTCGTTTTTGACTCCATTCTCTTTTTTTAGGGAAATAATACATACTTAATTTAATTCAGTTTTTTAAGTATAAGTAACCATGAATAAGACATACACTATCTATGTTTTACGGCTTAAGGACGATAAATTTTATGTAGGTAAAACTACGGATTTAAACACTCAACTGAATAAACACTACGCACATGAGGCATGTGCATGGACTACTAAACATCACATAATTGATTTGTTTGCCTCTTATAATGGCGATGGATTCGACGAAGATAAGTATGTAATAAAGTACATGTCTGAATATGGCGTAGAAAATGTACGCGGTGGGTCTTATTCAAATCTAGAACTTACTCTGGAACAATGTATTGCGATACGACGCGCTATTTGTTCAGCAAGTAATGCATGTCTTGCTTGCTCATGTATAGATCATGTTATTAATAATTGCACTCAAAGTATATGCTACCGATGCGGTAGAGTGGGTCATCTAGTTAATACTTGCTCTGCTACATCACATGCTTACAGTGGAAGACTTGACGGATGTTATCGATGCGGGCGCCCTGATCATTGGGCTATCAGATGTAATAGATCTAAGGATATATTCGGTAGACCATTAGAACAGAAATGCGTTATATCTTAAAAAAATAAACTACTCGTCATCTAGTGGATAACCATTAGCGTAGTCCTTTACGATACGCACCAAATCGGACCTGTTCTGTGCCCTGTGTGCCTGCTTGCGTTCATCCTTAGGATGGAAGTATGAGTCCCTCTTTCGCCAGTTCGTATAGTGCATACGATAAGTATGCGGCTTGGGTAGTTCAAGCTCGTAAGTAACTACTTCTCTCTTTTTTGTTTCGTTTGTAGAATCTAGGGAAGGCGTCGAGCCAAAGAATCTAATACACATGCTCGGCGAATCGCGGTAATCGATAGGAATCACTCGGACGTACTGTACCGGATACACCAGATCAAGCAGATTGACTCGCTCGTGTAGGCGATCAACATTACCGTGGTGGATACCCAAAGAAATCCACTCACGCTTAGAATGCCTACGAACCTGCACCTCGTATCGAGTCGTGTAGTGGTGCTTCTGCTCCCATGCATATCGAATGTAACAGTTCTTAGGCATTCCCGTCTTCTTACGCTTGTATGGGAAGCTGGACTCGATATACGGCATTCCAATCGTGGAGATATGCGTGAGGTTAACATCCTTACCAAAGTCAAACTCGATATAATTAACCTTGCCTACAAATCTGGTCAGAAATGAGGAATAGTACGAATCCGATGAGAATGGTTCGGCAGTAAAGTTGTTATACGAGAACCAGCTGCGATAGCTATTCGCGTTGAGCAGTCGGATGCTGAAATTTCCAGATTCCCGCCATGCCTTAACCTTCATCTTCGGAATCAGTTGTGTAGTGTTCGCTGGCGGGTCTGCGTACTTGTACTGTCCGATCGACGTAAAGCTCGGATAATTCTCATCCGACTCATCATGGATTGTATAAATCATATCCTTAGAGTACTTCTTGCCTCGCCAGACAAACTCGTTCTTAGTAAGCTTTTGCTTAGTCTTCCGCTTGGGGTCGACATCATAGATCTTCACAATCTCGTCAACAACTGGCAGCTCAAACTTATACTTCGGATACTCGAGCATAGCAAGATTGCTGCGCTTGGTCGGATAGATCGCGATAGCATTCTCTTGCAAGATTTCGGCAGTCTCCAAAGCACTTTGTCTGCGTGGAGTATACCGATTTCCCTTAATATCCATTCCCATTGCAACATCATACTCAGACAGCTGAATCACACAAACATTATCATTCAACCACTGCGTCGGATGAGTCGCCTCGAGTTCGAGATCGTTTTTGTAATACCATCCCGGATCATAACTCTTACACCGGACAGTCTTGCCAGCGTACCGCTGCCGACAATTGGGCTTGCGAATCAGTGCTTCGAGACATGGAAGGTTAGGGATTTCTGAAATCGGCATATCCTCCAAATCGGGAATATAGTAGATCTGCCGTGCCGGACCGTGCGAATACTTGCTTGATTCGACATCGGTGAGATCCAAGTCGGAATCTACAGGATCGAAGTTCGCATATCTGTCCCAATCAGTTGTAGAATCATCGTCCTCTTCTACGGATGGCTCAGGAATATAATCGTTCAGTTCGGGCAGATCGTCATCCGTGACGGGAATATACTCCAAATGACTGACTGGTTCTGTGTCTGGCTCGCTGACTGGTTCTGTGTCTGGCTCGCTGACTGGTTCTGTGTCTGGCTCGCTGACTGGTTCTGTGTCTGGCTTAGACTCCGAATGACCGAGAAGAACGGGTTCCCCGCTGATGACATTCGCGTCAATCGGCGTGCTATTCGACGAACCCATATCTATTCTAGATTTTGATAGATATTATAATACAAACGATAGTTTTTTCAATTTTAAAAAAATTAAGCTAAATGCAGCTTACGATTCATGTCCTCGACAAGTCTAGCGTCGCGCTCTTTTTCGTCGCGCTTTTTTTCTGCTTGCAGTTCAGTAACCGCCGTCTGCAGTACCTTGATCTTCTCATTAAGCTTCTTGAAGTTAGAATTAACCGACTCAATAGTTTTGTCTAGTTTTTCAGACAATGCCGTAAGCAGCTTAGCAATGTCTGGATTAGTGTTAGTAGTTGTAGCTGATGTATTCAATGTCGCTTTCATAGCTTCCAAAAATGCAGCTTCGTACGACATTTTAAAGAGTTTCACTACTATCCTTCCGTAATATAAGATGTTATAAAATTTCAATTTTCTTAATATTAGCTTATAATGTATTTTGAATTATGATGGAGAACCTATGTTTAACTTTTCAGATTCTTGTACAGAATTACGCATCGTATCACTCATAGCATTAAAGCGAAGTTCTGCGGCTTTACATTCCGGACCGCCTGGCATCCACCAAAGATGTTCGACTTTTGCTTCTAATTCTTCTATTCGTTTGAGTAGATTAACTAAATCTATACGTCCGATAATAACCTGATCATCCCCTACAACTTTCAGATCACCACCGATTACAATATTGCGATTGCCGGTAACTTTTGTAGTGTGTCCATATACACAGTTATCTGTGCCATCTACATCACAAAACATACCAACTGTAACATTTTTTCCGAAATTCTGTGATGTACAAGGACCTACTACGAGGCTTCCGTTTTTAGGATCGCTTACTGATACTTGACTCTCTAGTATATTACTCGAATAAAATCCGTACGATCCAAATGACGGTTCTAAATTATTTCTCGACAATTGAGTGACGAGTACCCCATACTCAGGATCAGGAGCAAGGTCACCCTGTGTATTATTTTCATCAAACATTCTTGCCATGTATAAAATTTAGGAAGCCAAAATGTATAAAAAATAAAAATAGATTCATTTTTAATGGGTTTGAAAGGGGTATAACTCGTCTGCCATTAAAAAGAATTAATCAGCGTCGACACCCACACCACTATCATCAACCATGTCTTCGAACTGACTGTTGAGCTTTGACATTGTTTCCTCTGAGTAATCCTCGATCTTTGTAAAATCTCGATCCTCATTATCATTGATCTCATATGTGAAAGGTCGAGGGATTCGACTAATTCCCACATTGCAGGACTGAATTTCCTGAATTGCTAACTTCGACGACCAACTCGTCGGCACTGCTGTAATATCAGCATTATCCTTACAGAACTTACACTTATAAATCTGCTGGTCATGATTAACGATCGCAGGACGACCACATCTGCAAATATACTCAGTGTATCCATCTGAGTGATTGAAGAATTTCTCACGTAAGAATCGTGAGACACCATGTACACAAAGTACATCCTTCTCCATCTCACCTACACGCAACCCTCCAAATGATGCTTGTCCATCAAGAGGCTGAGCTGTTAGCGCGTCTGTAAGAGCATGCTTAACTGAATACTCAGCATCAGCGACGAACTTTTGCAGTCGCTGGTAATAGGTAGGACCGAAGAAGATTAATGTATCAATGAATTCTCCCGTGATACCATTGATCATTCGTTCGTACCCGTGTCGGTTCATACCGTACGACTCTAACATGTCAGCGTATGACTCAATATCATTTTCCTTAAAGATGGTCCCGTCATAATGGGTACCCCTAATTGCGCAGATATTACCAACTAATGATTCAATTAGTTGCGCGACGGTCATACGCGAAGGCAGACCGTGCGGGTTGAACAGAATATCCGGTCGGATCCCGTTCATTGTAAAAGGCATGTCTGCCTCTCTTAATAGCATTGCACAAATTCCCTTCTGTCCGGATCTGGACGACAATTTGTCGCCAATATCTAGCGGACGAATCTTTCGCATACCAACTTTCGCGAATCGCATCGCATCTTCATTGCGATCGACTACTACATTTTGTACAATTGCTTCTTCCGAATCGCGATATACAACTGATCGGTCTACATATACGGACTTCGCGTCGCGTCCGGTACCTTTCGGTACTGTTAAGTACTTACTGATTAGAACATCGTCCTCAACAATATGAGCGCCACGTTCTACTACACCATTTACGGTTTTGCCGTAATTGGCGGATTTGATGTTCTCTGTTTTAGTAACATCTGGGTTTCCAAGCTTCTCTTTTTGTTCTAACTCGGCTTTTTCGAAAGTAAATTTCGAACCATCGAACAGTCCTCGTTCTACAGCTGCTTTACTGATCACAAGTGAATCCTCTTGGTTGTAGCCCAAATAAATCATCATCGCAACCATACAATTGTTCCCGTTAGGGAAAATGTACTTGTTTAGTGCAGTGCGAATAAGCGGCATCTCACTAATATATTGTAAGAATGTTTCCTTGTCAATTCGGAACGGCCAGTTTCCGGCGTAGAACCCGCATGTCTGTTTCGACTGACTCGTCTGATAGGTAACTCTGGGCGCCTGATTATGATTTCCAAACGGAGCAGTCAACGCAGTGATACCTAGGATTGCCTGCGGGATATCGCAATGAGTGTACTCCTTCAGCTCATCAAACTGATCGTTAAGTAATTCTACATATGAAGAACACAAATAACTGTTTTGTTGCTCTTCCGGAGTGATAAATTCGATCTTTTGTTCCTGAATTAAATCATAGATACCTTTGCGTCTGCAGTATAGATCAACAATATCCGACTCTGTCAACGCGATTCCTTGCTGGAATTTACGTGAGCCATTAGCGAGCGTCACTTGTTTAGCATCGCGAACATTGTTATAGACAATCATCAAGGGGCGTGTGAGTCGCCCCGCATCCACAAAGAACCTCACTTCATCCTGTGTGTTGTCCCAATACACCGTAGTATATGGATGAATTTCCAACCGTCTACGTTTCATACGGTACTTTCTAACCATAGCTAACGATTCCTTCACATAACCCAGAAGTGTGCCATTCACATAGACACGCGCATAATTACCGCGATAAATTTCAAGTGGCGTCGGCAGAGCCTCAGGAATGAGGTCCGGATCTTCTAATACAATTTTCTTGAGTACTTCGCTTGAACTCGACGGTGCAATTGTAGTAAACATAGCAAGCTGTTTGTTAATACCGACCTTCTCACCCTCTGGTGGGGAGTGAACTAAACAGATATACCCAGTAGCTGACGGGTGAACTCTACGCATTTCTTGTGCTCGTTCGGACTGCTTAGCTGAATCAGCTGATGTTGACGATACTTGTCGCATAGTCGCGTACATATTCAATTGATTCTTACGATTAAGTTGTTGCGCCATAAATCGATTTGTAACTGTTCTTTGCTTAAGTTTTAAGTTAGACTTGTTACCTGAGACAATTGTCTGTACAATTAGACGTTCGAAATCATCGACGTAAATACTAGACTTCACTAGATTTGCCAGATTTACCTGACTAAATGGTGTAGCATTAAACACCTTGTTCATATTCTTCTTAATAGGAACAGCAACAGTCTGGTTATAAAGCGTCTTAAATGTCTTAGCATAGTTATCACCGGCTGCGTGAACGCGCTTAATTACATAGCTATCACGATCTGTTTCTGGAATGTGACGTAGATAAACAAGCAGTAGCTTGCGGATAAGTAGAGACAAAAACTTTAGTTTGTTATGTCTAGAGTTACCGCTAAGTCCAATATGCGGAAGAAAGTAAGAATCGAAAATTCTCAGGATATCAGCAACTGCATTCGTGTAGTTCTCTGGATGATCATCGAGCTCGAGGTACTTGAAATTCTCACGAGGAACTAAATCCACAATTGCTCGTAGAGCCTCATCTTGATCATAAATATCGCGATGGCTAGTCTTGCCGTACTTAGCATCAATCGCTTGCACGATATAGTTAAGCACACCCTTATTTGCCTCAGACTCGAAATCAAACACAATCCAGTCCATCATTTCTTTGTCATTAGACCATCCCATAGCTCTAAACAGTAGATAGAACGGAATTTCTACCTTCATAAGTTTATCACGAGAGATTTCTACAGTAAGAGTATTATCCTTATTGAAGACAAGAATGATCATATCTGAGTTTTGGTAAGTATCACCTGGCTTAGAAATATAATCTAGACGAACTCGAGACTTACCATATCCTTCGTTAATGTAAATCTTTTCTTGATTGAAAGTTGTAGATTCAGTACAGTCGACTGCCCATTCAGATTTGACAATGAAGTATCCACCGGGATCAGTTGGGTCTTCCCCCATTTGCATAAGTGCCTCTTTCGTTTTACCATATGTGTTACACATGATACTATTCTTAATAATCGGCACTTTTGCAGCGCGGAAGTTCTCGACTGAGTCTTCGCGCTCGATCGTTGAACCATCTTTGCGATAAGCAGTAGCTTTGATTTTGCAGCTGATATACATTGGACCGGAATATGTCTTGTCACGGAGAAGAGCCATCTGTGGCATTAGCATGACCTCCTTTCCTGTAAAGTAATTGAGTGTCGTCGGTGGATACATTTTGACATCTGTGAATTTAACTTCACAGTGAATGTAATCGATATTCTTGTCCTCATCTGTTGCCTGTCTGCGATTAATGATATCCTTCTGAATATCGAAACCTTCGGTAATAATTTGTTTGATACCATTAGCATAGAAGTTGTTGGCGCTTTCGACATGATGTCCAATTAGACCTTTCTCGTCAATCAGAGCATCCCCAACAAGGAACAAACTGTCAGGTTTAATGTTTACGTCAAAGGAAGTTAGTTTTAGGTCTTTTACGGCTTCTGCAGAAGATTCTGCTAAGTCTAAAAGTTTTTGTAATCCGTTATCCATTTTCCGAAGACAGTTAATATAATATACGCATATTAGTTTTATAATGAAATCAAATTTTAGATCAACGTTTCTTTGCTTCTGTGATGGATTCATCCAGAAGTCTGCCTATATGAGTGAGCGCCTATATGAGTGAGCGTCTATAAAAAAGAAAAAATCACTGCTAAAACATTTATTGTTGAGGAACTAGAGTATATCCAGGCGGAGGCGTATACACCTGCTGGTGTTGTAAGGTATATCCAGGGGGAGGCTGATATGCCTGCGACCCATCATCCATTAGCGTATAATATCCAAATGCGGCAGCCAAAATAACTAACAAAACCAACAACACCGTACTTTGTGGATAGCCTAAAATCTTAGGTTCTTGGTTATGTTCGATATTCGTCTGATTTTCATTCACGTTTTGATCGGTGTTAAGTACGTTATTGCTGCCTAAGACTTTGATTTGTTGATCGATGTATTTGAGATCTTGTGAACAACGTGTGCCTTGCTGGGATTCAACCATTTCTGTAGTGGTAAACACCTTATAGGGACCCTGCTTACATTTATTGTAATAGCAAGCCGGAATAGACATAGAATAAATAGTTTCTTTGTCTTTAATAAACGCGGAGTGATCCGGACGATCTAACGCATTAATGCAATCACAAAATGGATCATCTGGATGTTCAACACAGAACTTATTTTTAACTTTATCGCAGCTTATGGGATCTCGTGTACACCAATCTTCACACTTGCCACCCGGCTTGATATCATTCGCGGTACAAAATTCAGTCATTGCGGCTTGGCATGACGTTGATCCCTTAGACCACAGCTCACATAATGTACCGGATCCAGTACAACATGCCTGTAGTGCTTGATCATCGCGTAATCCAAACTTTTGAGGATCACCGGTGCGAAAAAGGTTAAGACCATCTATAGTTCTATGTGCGGCAACACCATCATCATTCCAAAATAATCCAGCGCTTTTACCTGCGTCGATTAGGTATTTACGATTGACGCAATAGTAAGCTCCGATCGGAGGCAT
>JACCDO010948934.1_pt1 | contig 16969 bp, 11 predicted proteins | sample 7446101 | NCBI WGS metagenome assembly JACCDO01 (sample SAMN15323440, study PRJNA562643) | freshwater metagenome | isolation source: river surface water | place: USA:Blue River Watershed | collected 2017-08-16 | reverse complement strand
TCTCATATAAAAGTCGCCAAAAGTTACATGAGTAACACTATTTGGTATCACATTTTGATCAATGGATTGATTATAACAGAATCCGAAAGTTAAATGTTTGACACTATTTGGTATATTTCCAGGATTTAGTTTTTGATTAAAGCACATTCCAAAAGTCAAATGAGTAACACTTGATGGTATTACATTTTCATTTAAGGGTTGATTAAAGCAAGTGTCAAAAGTTAGATGTGTTACACTATTTGGTATCATACCAATCGCGAGTGGTTGATTAAAATCGCGTCCGAAAGTTAAGTGAGTTACACTATTTGGTATAACTCCGATAGGAATGGGTTTATTAAAATTTTTACCAAAAGTTAAGTGAGTAACAGTATATGGTATCAATCCAATAGATAATGGTTGATCGAATGAATCATCAAAAAATAAATGAGTTACATTTGATGGAATAGTGTTAATATTATTTTGATTAGCATAAAATGTACTCATTTTTATGATTAAATACATTATATATTTTTATATGTTATAAATAAATCATTTTTTTATTTTTTTGTTACAAAATATTTTATATATAAATAGTAAATAGTAAAAAAGTAAAAGTAATATGAAAAATATAAAATTGAATGATGTAAAATTTTGGAATAGTTTACATTTTACGGATAAGTTACAAAAGAATTTAGATATATTATATAAAAAGTGTGGTGATAACTTTAGAATATCTTATAAAAGACATAGTGTTCCTATATATTTTTATGAAGAAGAATCATTAAATAAAGAGAATAAGTTATATGTAATTAAATATGGAGTAAAGAGTACGGTAAAAGATAAATTGTATCCATTTAAAATATTAATGTGTTACAATGTAAATAATATAAAGTTAGAAGATGTAAATGATGTATATATTGGAAATATAAGTGCAATTGAAAAGGGTGATTATATAGGTCAAAAGCCGATTAATGGTTCTACGATTGTGGAGATGGTAATATTATTGATGAAGCGTTTGGGTGTAAATAATGTATATTTGAATGATGGTGCGGGTATAAGGTGTGAAGGAGATGATGACAGAAATATAATGTTATCACCATTTAAGATGTTGGAAAAGCGTAGAACATTTTATATGAAATTTGGATTTATGCCAATATTAAAATCGCATATGATACAAGAGTGTCGTTATAAGAGTATAAATACATTTATGAAGATGGTTGATAAGTCGATAGATAAAATTGAGAAGTTGGATATGAAGGAAGTTCATAAATATGTGAAGCAAATGATAAATTTAATAAATCGTATTTATGTGAAGGATGATTATAATAATGTGGTTATATATCGATATGTACCGGAAAAGTATCAAGAAGGTATATTAAAAAAGGAGGATAACAAAGAAAAGTTGGAAGAGTATAGATCTCAGTGTATGATGTTGGAGAAGAGTATGCCGAGTAGTGGTAATTTTTCGAAATGGATCAAGAGTATATTTTATAAGGATTGTAAAATGTATAAGAATTTGATGGAGGTTGTAGCACCAAAATTTGGAGCAATTTATTATGGAAAGCGTATGTATAAGATGAAGTATCGAAGAATATTTAATCATTTGTATCATTATAATAATATGGATTATAAGTTAATGTTAAAGTAAAATATAATATTATAGACTTTTTTAACAAAAAATATTTTGTTAAAAAGAAATTAAAAATGAATATAAAAATAAAGAGTAGAAGTAAGAGTAAGAGAAAAATAGAATGGAAGAGATTGTTGAACAATTGAAAGCGGAGAATATTTTATTGAGGGAAGAAGTAGAACAATTAAAGGAAAAGTTGAAGAAGTATACGAATCCGATTACTTCAAAACGTTATTACGAAAAACATAAAGAAGAAATTCAAGAAAAACAAAAAGAGTATAGAAAGACCATTGATTCTGAAAAGAAATCAGAATATAATAAAAAATATTATTTAAAAAAAAAACATCTTAAAGAGAACGAAACAAAAGAAGTATAATAATTAAGAAATTATATATATAATTTAATATGTCGCAAAAAAGTTGGAACAAAACAAATGCTACAAATTACGAGCATTATTCAATTGATTATCATCGTAAAAACTATGATCAAACAACATGGCATTGGACACAAATTCCTGAAACGGTTTTATATGAATCTGGATTTGTACATGATTTTAACAATTTACGAATGAAAAGAAAAGAACGTTTTGAAGAAGAAGGTACTTATTATAATCCTGTTCGTGAATATGGGTTAGATGGTATTTCTCAAACTGTTGGTGAAGATGGTGTTGTTATATATAATGGTATTCAAAGTAAGTTATGGGAAAGAAGTTTAAGAGCACACGATTTAGGATCATTTTATCAAGTTATTTTTGCCAGAATGCGAAAACATAATAACAAATCAAAAGGGTATTTATATCATAATGGTAAATTACAAGTGGATGTAAGAGATGATATATTAAATTTACGAGGTGATATATTAAATATACATTTACCTTATAATGAAAGTATTCAAAACAACTTTTTAGGAAATGTTATTGTGAATAATGTGGATTATGATATTGAAGAAAAAGATTATGAATTGAGAGATTATCAAAGAGAAGCAGTTGAAAAATTAAATAGTGAATGGAATGGTATTAAATTATTACATTTACCGTGTGGTACAGGTAAAACACTTATATTTAATCATCATGTAAAAGATAAAGATTATAAAAATGTTTTTATAATATCGCCGTTAAAAATTCATACAAAACAGAATTTAGATCGAATGAAACCATATTTACCAAATCATAAAATATTATTACTTGATAGTGATGTTGGTGGAAGTACAGATTTTAGTGATTTAGAAAAAGTTATAAATGATAAGTCTATTGTTTCAACAACATTTGATTCTGCTCAAACTCTTTTTGCACAATTCTTTGAAGAAGATACACAAGAGGAAGAAAGTGATCAAGATGATGAAGAGGAAGATGAAGAACAAGAAGATGAAGAACAAGAAGATGATGAAGATGATGAAGAAGAAGAAAAAGAAAAAGAGTTAATTTGTAAATATGATTTATCAAATTCAATTTTAATTGTGGATGAAGCACATAATTTAATAAATAAAGATGATTTGATCAAAGTTGTTAAAGCATTTCCAAAAGTCTTATTAGTGACGGCAACACCACAAAGTAGTATGGAAGAGATTATTGGATGTGAAGTTATATATCAATATCCATTTAGAAGAGCGATTGAAGAAAAACATATATGTGATTATCAAATTTATTTACCAATTATTGAAAAGGAGGGTAATGTAATGATTGATATACCTGAAGAGTTATTAGAAATGAATAATGATAATACTAAGAAATCTTTATTTTTGTTAAATGGGATGTTACATACTGGATCTAAAAAATGTATTGTATATTTAACGTCAAAAGAAGAGTGTGTTGATTTTATGAAAAACATAATGACAGTAAATAATAAATACCATTATTTACCGTTATGGTGTAATAAGATAGTATCAGAAATAAGTGATAAAGAACGAGAAGATATAATAAAAGAGTTTCAAAAGGATGATCAGGATAAAATCAAAATAATTTGTTCAATTCGTATTTTAAATGAAGGTGTTGATATACCAAAATGTGATTCAATATTTATAACACAAGTTGGAGATTATAGTAATGATATTGTAACAGTACAGCGATTATGTAGAGCAAATCGTTTAGTGAAAGAGAATCCGAATAAAATCGCGAATTGTTTTATGTGGTGTGATGATTTAAGTAAATGTGTAAATACATTGTCGTTATTAAAAGAGAATGATATTAAATTTACGAATAAAATTAAGTATTTAAGCGGAAATTATGATAAAAAATGTGAGAAAAAGAGTTTAGAATTAGAAACAAAAGAAAATGATAAGTTACAAGAGTTTATAAATATAAAATGTATGAGTTTATCAGATATTTGGGAAATGAAAAAGAATTTGTTATTTGAATATGTGGAATTAAATAGAAAAGTACCTATATACTCAATAAAATATAAAGAGATTAATATTGGAAATTGGCTAAATACGCAAAAAGGAAATATTAAAAGCATTCAAAATAATTTATATATTAGATTATCTGAAAATAAAATTGTTAAAAAATCGTTAGATATTTTTTTAGGAATTATAGATGAATCGTGTGATATATTATTTGAATTTTGTAATGAATACAAAAGAGTTCCAAAAAAAAAAGAATTATATAACGGAATTAATATAGGAACATTATTACAGACACAAAAAACAAAAATTAAATCAACAAACGATGAACTATATAAAAAGTTATCAAAAAATAAATATATAAAAGAATCATTAGACATATGTTTAGAAACTAGAGAAAAAAATAAAAATAATAAAAAAAATACTCTTGATGAAATGTGTTATTTATTATTTGAATATTGTACTATAAATAAAAAAGTACCATCACGATCAGTAAAAGATGACAATATTGGAATGTGGTTATATAGACAAAAACAAAATATTAAATCAATAAATGATGAATTATATAAAAAATTATCTCAAAATGAAATTGTTAAAAATGAGTTAGATAGTTATTTAGAAACAAAAAATAATAAAATATATAAAAAAAGATTTAGTTGTAAAGAATCATGTGATATATTATTTGAATATTGTGAACTAAATAAAAAAATTCCTCGTCAGAGAGAAATTTATAAAGGATATAGTATTGGTCAATATTTTCAAGGTAAGAAAAAAAAAATAAAATTAGTAAACGATAAATATTATAAAATATTATCACAAAATGAAATTGTAAAAAAAGAATTAGATCGGTTTTTAAGTAATAAAAAATAAATTACATTTATTATAAAGTTTTTAACAAAATATATTTTGTTAAAAATTATTTTTTTTAGATATTATTAAATTGATTTTAATTTTTATATTTTTGAATCTCATCATTAATCATTTTAATAAACTTTTCTTCTTCAACTTTATACTCTTCTTTTGATTTCCATGTATTCCAAGGATATAAGTATGATTCATCAAGATCACCTATTTTTTTTGGTACTCTTAAACCACTATTTGTTACAATAGTTTCAGCTTTATCAATCTCACCAGAAACAATTGAATCAATAATTTTTTTTGTATTTTTAAATATCATTCTTTGGGCACCATTTCCTATTTTACCACCAAAATATCCAGTATTCAAAAGATATACTTGAATATTATTTTTTTCAATGATATCCATTAACATTTTACCATATACTCGGGGCGGATGAACAAGAAAAGCTTTTCCAAAACACGAGGATAGGGTTGCTTGGACACCGTAAACATCCTTTTCCGTTCCACCCTGTTTGGAAGTATATCCAGCAAGAAAATAATCGTTTGCTTGTTGAGTATTTAAGAGAGAAACAGCAGGTAAAACAGAATATGCATCAGCACTTAAAAATACAATTTTCTTTGGAATTTTTCCATATCCAGAAGGTTCATAATTTTTAATATATGAAAGCGGATAAGAAACGCGTGAGTTTTCAGTAAGTGTAATATCATCATAGTCTGGAATAAGTTCCCCTTTTTCATTTTTAACAATTTTAATATTTTCAACTAAGGCATTATCGCGAATCGCATTGTAAATATTTTCTTCAAATTTTGTAATCTTCGCTAATTTTGCGTAGCAACCGTTTTCGGCGTTTATTATCTTATCTCCTACCACAAAATGCTCGTCATCTCCAATAAGTCCGTATAAACTATTGCTCCAAGTTGTTTTCCCGGTGCTACTCAATCCAAAAAAACTGACAGTATCTTTTGTTACTGGATCAGTAATACATGCTGAAGAATGTAGAGATAAAATATTTTGAAAAGGAGCCCAATAGTTCAGTAGAGTAAATAGACCTTTCTTTAACTCGCCCGTATAAGATGTTCCACCTATTAGGGCCGTCTTCTTCTCTACATTAAAAGTAATAAATGTTTCACTATTAAGACCATGTTCTTTATACTTTTTATTTTGAAAATCGCAAGCATTTAAAATTGTAAACGAAATAGGTCTTTTATCTTCAATATCTGCTTCAATTACCATATTTTTAAGAAAATGTTTTTGATAAGCATATGGAACTATAAATCTTACTTTAGGTGCTTTATAGCCTTCGCAATCACGCCCTAAAAGGCCATCAAAAACATAAAGTCGTTCACGTTTTCCGAGATACTCTGCAACTTGATCATAAAGTTCAGCAAAGACTTCTGGTTGCATTTTTTGATTCACTGTTCCCCAATCAATAAGTTTTGAACTTTCACTACCATCATTGTACACAAAATATTTATCCTTAGGGGATCTTCCTGTGAATTTACCGGTATATATAGTATGAACTCCGTTTGCTAAAACAACACTTTCCCCATAAGCTTTCATATGGCTCTTTGTCGTCTCGTAACTTGCGTTATGATAGATCTGTCCAAATTTGTTATCAATACGATGAAGCGCACTCAGTTCGCTGCGAAGCATATCACGATTACCGAAGTGAGAGTGATAAGCTCTTTGAACCTTTTGAAGGTTAAAAAGTGGTTTGGAAGAAAAAGTTTTGAAAAAATTCATTTTAGTGAAATAGAGAACTTCTATATACTTTTATAAAAAGTTCTTTATATTTATAAGAAACCGCTTCGGTTTCTTATGAACTTCCCGCTTTATTTGAATTTGTTAAAAAATAAATGAATTTGTTAAAAATAAGAAACCTCTTTGGTTTCTTATGAACTTCCCGCTTTTAGATAAATTTGTTAAAAATATTTTTTATAAATTATTAATTTCTTTTTTATATACCATCTATATAAAAACGTTCTATTAAAAGTTCATCATTTTCATCCCATTCTTTAAAATATTCTTTTATACCATTTGTATAGTTACACTCCATCCGAAGTTGACTATTTTCATCCCATACTTTATATGAATCTACAAGTGTATCATTTACATAATTATATTCAACTTCTTTTTTACCATTTATTATATTTACTTCTTTTTGTTCAATCTTATTTTTACAATAAGGACATAATAGATCATCATTATTATTATACTCATTTATAGTTTTAAGATAATCGTGTAAACATGTTTTACAAAAAGTATGTTTATCATCGCAAGTTTTAATAATCTCGGATTCTGGAAAATTTTCAATACAAATCATACATTCATATTCCATTTTTATAAATTTTTTTATTTGTATAAATATATTTTTTATAAAAGAGTAGTATAAAAAAATAGAATAAAATCAAAAATTATTTTTTTATATTTTTTGTAAATAAAAATGAATATAAAGATTAAATAATAATAGAATAACAAAAGTATCTAAAAAAAAATTTAATGTATTTTCATAAAAATAAAATAATGAATTATAAGAAGGATGATGATTTAGAGTGTATTGAGTTATTGATTGAAAAGACGATATCAAATACAAATCTTGATAACAAGATAAATGAAGTAAATGAAATCGAAAGTTATACACCTTTTTTTCTTGATTATATCAATCGTTTAATACCGTATGATGAAGAAATAATTGTAGATAATGTGGTGATTGATCGAAGTGATACAAAAAATATAATTCAGAATATAATGAATGGTAAAATTATAATTCGAGACAAGATGTTTGTAAAAATGTGGCCAATGTTACAAAAGATACATAAAATCGAAAAAGGGCGAATTGATTTTATAAATGAAATTAAAAAGATGGATATTAAAAAGGTAATAGATGATATTGATGAGCAGTATAAAAAATGTTATCAAAATAATAAACATACAATTATTATATTAGATTATATGTGTCGAATGCCAAAATGTAAATTATATGATTATTTAATGACATTTAAGAGGAATCAGTGTTCAATTAGGATTGAAGATGAAAAGTTATATTTTTATTATGATAGTAAAAGAGAAAATAAAAAATATAAAGTGTCTTTATTATCTTGTGAAGATGATTACTTTGGAATATGGTATAAAGAGTATAAATATATAAAAAATATAGATGTACATGTAATGAAATACTCAGTACGAGAATCTGGTATCATAAACTATATTTCAAATATAATAGATATAGAATCAGATTTTATAAAGGATATATTTGGATATCATAATGTAAATTTTTATGAAGAGTTATCAAAAAAATATAAAAATTATAATTTTGAAGTAGGTTATGACAGAAAGGATACTTCTCAAAATATGTTACAACTATTTATTTATTAAATAAATTCAACTATTTATAAACTCGTACCATTTTTTAAAAATATTTTTTTGGTCATATTGTTTGACCCAATTTTGTGTAAAAGTGTTAAATTCCACAAGTTCACTATATTTCATATTCATATAATAATCTATTTTTTGAACAAATTCATTTCTATTTTTGAATAAAAATGAGTTTTTTTTATCAAGTAATATTTCTTTTGAAATATCGGATTCAACATGAAAGAGTGGTATACCTGTGATCATTGCTTCAATTCCAGTTTTACCGAAAGTTTCGCTAGTAGAGCAAAAGAGGAAAATAGGATTATAAATGGTTTGATAGAATTGTCCTATTTCTTGGTGGTTTTTGGATCCGTGAAAGCGAGTTTTTAAAAAGAGTTTTGGATATTTATCTTTTACATATTTTTCGAGATGATCTTTATGAGGACCGTTGCCAATCATATGAACATTTACTTTTGAGTAATCTTTTTGTAAATAAATATTAATTAAGTAATCGCAGTTGTCGAATACCATTTCAATATTTTTTTCGATACATAATCTTCCGCAATAAATAATATTAAAGAATGCTCCATTTTTCCAAATATAATCTCTACGAAATTGTATACCTTTATGGTAAGGTGTAAAGTTATTTAAATCAATTTCATTTACATTGATTACTTTGTTGTGGTCTTGATTACAAATATGTAAATATTTTTTGTGTAAAATGGCGCCAGTGACGATAATTTTGTCAAATTTATTTTCGGTAATATAATTATCAACAAAATTGGATAATTCAAAGAATTGGGGAAGAAATTTTAAATATTCTTTTATATAATAGTCGATATCGGTGTGCATGTTAGGTATGAGGGTGACATTATTATATTTTTTTTTAATGTGTATAAGTATGGGGTGTAACCAAATAAATTCGGAGTTAAAGATGATGACATTTTGGTAACTTTTTTCGAGTATATTTTGTAGGTGAGATTGTGTGAAGATGGGAATATAAATGGAGGAGTATAGGGGTAATACAATAGATGATGTTTTGTGAAAAGTTATGTTGGGTAAGTTTGGTGTATTTTTAGAAATGTGAAGAATGGTAATTTTGAATAAGTTTTTGTGGTTAAGTTGGGATAAATATTGTAGGAAGGATATGTATTTGGTGGACACTCCTGAAATATGATCATATATGTTGGGTAAAATAAAAATGAAATGTTTTAACATTTAGATAAATAAAAATAGAATCTACTTACTATATTATTTTTTTATAATTTAAAAAATATAACTTAAAATATTTTAAGAAGAAGAGAAAGAAAAGAGAGAAAAATAATTTATATAAATTTTAAGAAGAAGAGAAAGAAAAGAGAGAAAAATAATTTATATAAATTTTAAGAAGAAGAGAAAGAAAAGAGAGAAAAAGTATTTTTAGAAAAAAGTATTTTATAAAAAAATAACTTTTATAAAAAAATTTTGAAATAAGTGATGATTTCTATTTGAAATCATCAAAAATATGAAAAGCAGTTGCTTTTCATATTACGCTCACCCCTAACGGGGTTCGCGGCGGCCGGCCTTGCGGCTATGGGCCGCATATAGCGAATGCGTACGCATTCGCCGTCTGTTCGTATGAACAGAATCAATAATATTTATTATAAAATATTTAATTCATTATTTTTTATTATTTAATTTTTTTTATAAATTATTATTTAATAAAAATTTCATCAAAATAGGAAATTATAAATAGCATAAAATTTGGAATACCAGAAGTATACCAAAAATATTTTAATACAAAATACTAATATATAATATATGTTTATAACACTATATATGGTAATATAAATATATATATAATGTAATAAAAATATAATAAAAAATATTTCTCGATTTCCTTGTTTTTTTTAAATTTTTTGATTTTCTTGATTTTCTCAAACCAACCAATTTAGAGTTTGCATCTTTTGAAGTCCGGGAAAATAAACGATTTTGATTAAGATGATCCAATTCATTCATTTTGGCGAGTTTTAAAAGATGCAAACTCTAAATTGGTTGGTTTGAGAAAATCGAGAAAATCGAGAAATTCGAAAAAATCAAAGAAATCAAGAAATTATTACTTTTTTGGTAGTATTGATTTTTTATAAATTATATATATTAACTATTATTTATTAATAAAATGGTAACAATTTTAATTTATTAAAATAATATAAAAATATTATATATACCAAAAAATAATATAATTCGTATACTAAAAAAATAATTAATATTTTTAAAATATAGAAATATTATTTATTTTAAGACTAATTATTTTATTATAAAATGGATGTAAAAGAAGTTAAAAATTATATTTGTCATTATTGTGCTACTTACATAACACCTAGTAGAAAAGATATAAAGAATCATTTTGAAAGAAAGAATAAATGTCAATGTATGACTTTATTTTCTTATGATGAAGCGAAAATTTTGTCTCTTTCAAAACAATTTGTATTTGATAAAGGAATTAAAAAATTATTAACAAATGATTTAATTTACATAATAAATAATTATAATGAGTCAGTTAATTATATAAGTCAAAATTATAAAAAAAAATTAAATGAAAAAAATAAAAAGAAAGAAGAGATTCTAAATCATGATATAAATAAAGAATATGAAATTTTAAATACTTCTTGTTTACCAGGAGTGATATCAGAAATTTCAGAAGAGTATAATAATGAAGAAAAAATAGAATCTATAATCTGTGTATTAAATGAAGAAGTAAAGAGTAAAAAAAATATGGATAAAATTATTTTTGATGAAAGTTATTTTGATAAAGATAAGAATAAATATATTTGTCCAGATTGTAATATGGAATATAAAAGTAAATATAATTTAATTAAACATATGAATAATATTAAAGCTTGTCAATATCAACAAACTGTTAATAAATTATTAAAAAAATCAGATCAATTAGCTATTATAAAAAAGGAAAAAGAAGCTAAAGAACAAGCAGAATATACACAGCATTTAGTTCAAAATATAAATACTCAAAATATTGGTACTCAAAATAATATAAATAATATTAATAACAATAATAATAATACAAAAAATTATAATATTACATTGCGTGATTTTGTTCATGATAATTATGATTTAACACATATCAAAGATACATTTTATGAAAAGAAGGATTTCTTTATATATCCTAATTTATTAAGGATGATTATGGAAAATGAGAATAATCGCAATGTTATTTTTTCAAATGGTGAAGCGATTGTTTATTCAGATAACGAATTAAACCGAATGAGTTCTGATAAAGCGGGATATTTAATATTAGATAAATTAAGTTATTCAGTAGATCAACTTTTATATCGTCAAAGTGATGAAGTCCGTGAATTTTATAAATATATAAATAAATATTATTATGTTATTAAGGGTCATTATAAGCATGATACTATTTATAAAGATTATAATGTAGATGATAAACGATTTGAATATACAGCAAGTAGTAATATGTTTAGAAGTCGTGATAAGTATTTATCAAAAATGATTACATGTATCAATCAACATAGTGATGAAATACGATCACGTCTTGGTATTGATGGATATCAAATTAAAGATATACCATTAGTAAATCCAAGTATTGAGGATTTTGTTTCTGCAAAGATGCGATATCGTGATTTAAAAGATAAAGACTAAATAATGTTTTTGTAAAATGGTAAAAGAATATTTTATAAAAAATATATTTCATATAAATTTATTTTTAGAAGAAGAGAAAGAGAGAAAAAGAGAAAAAGTATTTTTAGAAAAGAGTATTTTTAGAAAATAATTTATATAAATTTATTTTATATAAACAAATTTTGAAATAAGTGATGATTTCTATTCGAAATCATCAAAAATATGGGTCGCATATAGGGAACGCGTATGCATTTGTCGTGTGTTCATATGAACACAACCAGTAATATTTTCATCAATACATTTTATAAAAAGAATATTTTATAAAATAAAAATTATAAACAAAAAATATTATTAAACAAAAAAGGGAAGTTCATAAGAAACCGTAGGTTTCTTATATTAGTATTTTTTATCGCTAACGATTACGCCGTTGGCAATACGAATGACGCGATTACAAGTTTTGAGTAGTGTATCATCGTGAGTAATTAAGAGTAATGTTTTGCCTTTGCTCATTTCGATAATTGCGCGAATAACAAGATCGCGATTGGATACGTCGATAGCGGCTGTGGGTTCATCCATCACGATAATTTTATTCTTTTTGCCGATGGCTCGAAGGATGTGTATCATTTGTTTTTGTCCACCGGAAAGTTGATCACCATTAACGCCGGCGGATGTATTTAAACCGTTTTTGAGTCCATCAAATATGCGCCCAACGCCAATTTTTTGAATCATTTGATCAATATCGCTGTGTGAAAGGTTATTTCCGTAAGAAATATTATCATAAATGGACATATTGAAGAGTTTGCTATTTTGGTTTACATAACAAATTTGTTTTCGTAAACTTTCAATATTATATTGATTAATATCTTGGTTATCAATGAAAATAGTATTATCTGGAACTTGGTAATAACCCATAATTAATTTGATGAGTGTAGATTTTCCGTTACCGCTTTGTCCTACAAAAGCGACGTGATCACCAGAGTTTATGTGAAGATTAAGATTATTAAAAAGTGGTCGACTACCGTTGTAATCGAAAGATAAATTTTTGATGTCGATATTTCCGTGACTAATTTCGATATCAGGTCGTTTATCAACTTCGTTGTTTATATCTGTTTTTTCGAGATCACCGAGGAATGAATTGTAGTTATTGAGTACACCTAAATAATGTGTTACATCAGGAACGGATTCAGAAATATTGTAGAAGCAAGGTACATAATAAATGATAGTAATGAATAGTGCTACGAGGGTGTGGTAAGACACTTCTTTATTTTTGTATAAAAAGGTAATGTAAGAGTTAAGTAAAACGAAGAGTATAATGAGGAATATGATATTAATAATTTTATTTCGGTTGACGCATTGGAGAGCGCTAGTATGTTTTTGTTTAAGTTTGAGTGTGTTGCTTTCATATTTTTCGACTTCGTGTTGTATATCACCGGCGCTGTAAATGGAGTATAAATTGTTAAGTTTGTCGCTAATTTCGCTATTTTTCATATCTTGTTGAAGTTGTCGATCAGTTGCCATACGAATACATTTATCGAAAATATTGATATTAATAATAATGAATATTGCGATGAGTATAAGGGATAGTAAACCTAATTTCCAGTGAATAGAGAAGAAATAAATATTAATGACGATTATTGCGAGAGCACGAGGTAAAATCCAAGCGGCAATATCGCTTGTAATTTCTCGCATAACAGTTGGGATAGATGTCATTTTACCGATAATAGAACCCATATCAAGATCTGTATATTCATTTTGGTATTTTCGTATGATATTTTTGTAAATAAAGTTTGTATAATGGGCGTTAATTTCGGGTAATAGTATAGATTCGTAGTAATGTTGGAGGGATGCGCTAGAGTAAGTGACGGTAATAATAGTTGTAAGTAAAACGAAGTATTTAATGAAAGTGATAGTTCGTTGATCGGTTTTGATGACATCGAAGAAGTAGGAGTATAGTTGTGGAAGAATGACGGATTCGAGAGGATAAGCGCATAGGGTAACAATAAGATAGATGATGACAGTTTTCCAGTGTTTTTTAAGGAAAGAGTATAAAATGGAGAAGGCACTAAGATTTAGGTTAAATTTATTTTTTTTAGAATTATTTTGGTTCGAATCGAATTCTTTAGAATCATTGTTGTTAATAATTTCTTTATGAAAATGATGATTTTGAAAGGATGTAGTTTGAAAATTCATCTTTACTAATGTATAAAAGATTTTTTTATAAAAAATAGAATTAATAAATATAAGAAACCTACGGTTTCTTATGAACTTCCCTTTTTATATTTAATATCTTTTTAATTAAAATAACTTATTTATGACGGGAGATTCCTTATGTATTACGTACAATTTGTGCTACATTAGGATAAATGTATTTTGGTGTCGTGTTTTGTATATGTTATTTATGTCCTTTTTAATTTCTTACTATAGTCAGTAATAAATGTTTTTTTATAAAAAAATCATGTAATATAAATATTTTTTTACAAACAATGTTTTGTAAACATTTACAAAATTTATTGGTATTAAAAGTTATTGCCAAATTATTTGTAATAAAAAAAAATTATAAAGAAATATATGTATATAAAGAGAAAAATACATTATAATATAATAAAAATTCTATGATATAATATAGAAATAAAAATATGATGAAAGAGATAAAAATAGTAAAAGAGGAAATATATAAAAATGAAGATGGTGAAATGATAAAAGAGAGGGTTATTGAAGTAGTGACGAAGATGGTTATTCCTGAAAAAAAGATGGATGAGAAGGAGCGTCGTCGATTATATTATCAAGAACATAAGACGGAATTGAATGAGATGAGTCGTTTAAAGAAGGTGGAACGATATGCGAATGATCCGGAATATCGTGAAAAAATGAAGGCGAAAAGGAGGGAAAATTATTTAAAGAAGAAATTAGAGAAGAGTGTAGATGAAAATAAATAATAAATAGTTAAAAAGATTAATAAATTGAAAATGTAATTTATTAATCGTTTGATATAAAAAGAATTTTATATATCTATACACTAGGAATACAAAAAAGGATAACAAAATGTTTAAAAAATATAAAATCTATGAAATCGATTCTTATAACAAAAGGAAGAGTGCTAATGGTGAATTTATGGGGTGTGTTATCAAGGAGGGTGATATAAATTATATAAAGGAATGTTTAAAAGAAAATCATTCATATCATATACGATTAAATGGCGATGATGATGTAATGTTTTTTGGTGATTTGGATGGATATGTAGGAGATATAAATATGTTTAAGAGTGATTTAAAAGATTATTTAAAGAATGAGGGATATGATGTAAATATGGAGGAATCGTTTGTATATACACAAAATGAAAAATATTTTAAAGAGGAGAATCCGGAAGGTAAATCGTATCATTATACAATAAAAGGTTTGTATGGTAAAAATAAAGATATAGGTGAATTTTTTAAGAAGTTTAAAAAATATTATAATTATGGTGCTGAAATTGATACATCAATATATGGTGATAAATGGTGGAGATTACCAAATCAGACGAAAGGTAAAAAGAATAAGAGTGATAATATGGAAGGTAGTGAACATAAGATAATTAAAGGTGTATTAGAAGATTTTGTGGTAACATATATTCAAGAGGATTGTATAAAGATCGAATATAAAAAAAATGATAAGAAAGTGAGTAAAGAGAATAGTAGTATTCAAAGTGTACAAAAAGAGTATAATAATGATAATTTATCTGATGTATCAGATTTAACGTCATTATATTCGTATTCAGTATCTGGTATAACTTGTGCTGAGGATATAGATGCTTCAAGAAGTGAGGATGTATTTAAGAGGTTTATAGAGGAGTGTTATAAAGCGGATCGTTATAATAATTATGATGAATGGATCAAGATTGGTATAGCATTAAAAAATACGTATAATAATGAAAAAGGTTTTGAGTTATTTCATATTTTTAGTAAAAAATCGAATAAATATGATGCTATAGCAGGGGAAAATGATATAAAAATCTATTGGGATAATATAAAAGTGAAAGATAATGATCAGGATAAGTTAACATTAAGATCATTATATTATTGGGCGAAAGAGGATAATTATGAAAAATATAAAATAATAATTAAAGAGAATGCTTGGTATCGAAATATAATATATAAAATTACACATAATGATATTGCTCGATATATAAAGAATAATATGACGTCATCAAAATTTGTGTGGGTTAAAAATAAGTTATATTGTTATGATGGTGAAAGATGGCATAACAATGATTTGGAATTTAGTAGATTTATAAGTGAAGATTTGTATAATCATTTAATGGATATATTGGTAACAGCAAAGAAGGAGAATGAGAATGAGTTTAATAAAGTTGCGAAACAATTAAATGTATTAAAGCAACATTCATTTAAGAAGGATATTATAAATGAGAGTAAGATATATTTTACAAATGATCGATTAAAATTTGATGATGATGTTGATTTGTTGGGATTTGAAAATGGTGTATATGATTTAAAGAAAGATGAATTTAGAAAGTATAAATATGACGATTATATGACATATAGTGTTGGATATAATTATGTAGAAAAAGTGGATCAAGAAAAAATAAATTTTATGAATGACATATTAAAGAAGATTATACCGGATGAAGCGGAGAATGATATGTATTTACAAATATTAGCATCATCATTAGATGGTCGTTGTTTGGAAAAAATTATATTATTTAATGGAGGAGGTCGTAATGGTAAAGGTATGATAGATGAATTTTTGGGGTATGTATTGGGCAGTGATTATTGTTATGGGAATGCTCCAAATTGTATATTAACGAAACCATTTGAGACGGGTCCATCACCGGAATTATATAAAATAAATAAGAAGCGTTTAATCATTTTCAAAGAACCTCAGGAGGATACACCGATAGATAATGCCGTGATAAAAGAATTAACAGGTGGTGGTAGTATAACAGGTCGTCAATGTCATAGTAATGAAACGGATATAATATTAAGCAATACTACGATCATAGAATGTAATAAGAAACCGAAATTTAAAGAGGAACCAAAAAGAGCGGAAATAGAAAGAACGATAGATTTAAGATTTAAGAGTACATTTACGGAAGTAGAAGAGGAAGTAAATAATATAGATAATTTTAAGGGTAACCCTTATTATAAAACGAAAGAATTCAGAGAAGATTACAAATCTGC
>JACCDO012249094.1_pt1 | contig 16974 bp, 16 predicted proteins | sample 7446101 | NCBI WGS metagenome assembly JACCDO01 (sample SAMN15323440, study PRJNA562643) | freshwater metagenome | isolation source: river surface water | place: USA:Blue River Watershed | collected 2017-08-16 | reverse complement strand
CAGTAGCAGAACCAACTCCTGAACCAGTTGCAGAGCCAGTCGCTGAACCAACTCCTGAGCCAGTAGCAGAACCAACTCCTGAACCAGTTGCAGAGCCAGTCGCTGAATCAACTCCTGAGCCAGTAGCAGAACCAACTCCTGAACCAGTTGCAGAGCCAGTCGCTGAACCAACTCCTGAGCCAGTAGCAGAACCAACTCCTGAACCAGTTGCAGAGCCAGTCGCTGAACCAACTCCTGAACCAGTTGCAGAGCCAGTCGCTGAACCAAGTCCTGAGCCTGTTGCAGAACCAACTCCTGAGCCAGTAGTAGAACCAGTCGCTGAACCAACTCCCGAGCCAGTAGTAGAACCAGTAGTAGAACCAGTCGCTGAACCAACTCCTGAACCAGTAGTAGAACCTGTTGCAGAACCAACTCCTGAACCAGTAGTAGAACCTGTTGCAGAACCAACTCCTGAACCAGTAGTAGAACTTGTTGCAGAACCAGTAGCAGAGCCAGTCGCTGAACCAACTCCCGAACCAGTAGCAGAACCAGTAGTTGAGCCAGTCGCTGAACCCCCACTAGAACAATCAAATCCTGAATCTCCTCCTATTGCAGACCACCAATGAACAAGTTAATTAAGCCGCAAAAAAATATCATTATAATATAGAAGCAAGGTGGATGAGTTCTCAATTATTTAAAAATAATGTCCCAATTGAATTATTTATATCATTATTAGAAACAAATTGTATAAAACACACAAATTACTATGTATTTAATAATGCATCCTTTAAAAAGGGAATATTAAATGAATCCATTGAGGCATTTATCAATAATATTAAAGAATATTATCATCAATCTAAACAAAAATACTTGACCAAAAAACGCAGTTATAACATGTTTACGACTATAATCAGACAAATATGCAAACACAATAACATAGTATTCACTACTCAAATATTATACGACAAATCCAAATATGAAATTATATATTATATCTTTACTACTTGAACATGACTTTGAAAAAAGGTGTATACATGTTCAAGTACATTCCAAAAAAAAATGATTCATAAGGAATATAAACAGAACAATATACATAAGTATAATAATGGCCAAATTTACAGAGATAGCGGTTGAAGAAAAGAATTTTCCTTATGAAAAAGAAGAGCCATATTTGCAAACATATTTAAATAAAATCCAATCAAATACTGGCGACGGGTTTAAGCGCGTTATAGTATCGCCACTTCGTTATGCGGGCGGAAAGAGCAAAGCAATTGGTCTGATTTTAGATAATTTGCCGAAATTACGCGAGAAAAAGGTCGTCTCACCATTCTTTGGTGGTGGCTCCTTTGAATTGTGTTTGTCTCAAAATTTGGGCATTGAAGTGGTCGGGTATGACGTCTTTGGCATGCTTACAAACTTTTGGGATGTGCTCATTAACCACAAGACAGAGTTTGTTGCTGCGCTGAAGAAATTTGAGATTAATGCAGACGAATTCACCAAAAATAGACATATATTGCTTTCACACTGGGATAAAATCAAGCCAGCTACGTTGGTTTATAAAACAAAAAAGGTCGTTGAATTGACGGAACATGAAAAAAATATGCTTGATGATGACCGGATTCTGCAGGCGGTGTATTATTATTACAACATGACGCTGTCATATGGTCCCATGTTTCTTGGTTGGCCAAGTGCCAATGAAATTAACCCTGAGAAATTCGCAAGAAGAATTCAAAAATTAGAAACGCTTGACTTGAAGCGGTTGAGCGTATCTTGTTCGGATTTTAAAAGCGTCATTGCGAATCACCCAAACGACTTCTTGTTTCTAGACCCGCCCTATTATTTGGGCGAAGATTCCAAAATGTTCAAGGGCATGTATCCGAATTGCAATTTCGCCATTCATCACAACGATTTTGAGCATTCTGCGATGTGTGAATTGCTTAAAAATCACAAGGGTGGATTTCTTATAACATACAATAATTGCGACACCATTCGCGAAATGTACAAGGATTATAAGCAGGTTTTCCCAGAGTGGCAGTATACGTATGGACAGGGCGAGACGCGAATCGGCAAGAATCGGGAAAATCAGGCAGTGAATCACATCAAAGATAGTCATGAAATCTTTATCATTTGTCCACCACTTTTGTAATTCACTCATAAAAATGTCAAACGCGGGAGTTTGATATTTTTTACATCATCAGCCCCTTCAATGCTTTGGGAACCTTCTTGTATTTTATAAGAAGTTTTCTAACCTTGTCAGAACCAGCATGGTCGGCCGCGTCGGCGACAGGGATTACCAGGTCTGGGCGTTTAAGCAACTCCTCTAGTAGCTTCCACTCCAAATGAGAGACAAGATGCCAGAATAGGGAACGTTGTTCTGGCAAATCCCTGTATTTAGCGCGTACATTTGGGTCAAATTTGGGATTGGCTATTATATTTATGGCTTTCGCATTATTGTAAGCCTCGCCTCCTGGTGCAGAAACGCCGAGGTATCGGAATATCTCCATACTATTAAATGGTGCTATTTCGGTGCATGTTGCAGTAATATCTGCACGGCATACTGGACAAGTTTTGCGGTCGTGTTGTGCACTACACCACCCAACTAAGCAATCTTCATGAAAAGTATGTTTGCATCTAGTCGTAATAATCGGACGTAGGGATAGATGCTCAAAGCAGATTGGGCAAGTATCATTTACGTAATCTTCGGCACTTGATGACTTAGACCTGCTTTTGCTTTTGCTTGATGACCTAGATTTACTCTTGCGTGATGCCGATGAGCGACTTCCCCCACGGCGCATCTTACGAGTCATTCTCTTTTTTGAACGATAATGTTTCACCATTTATATATATTATCAATATATTATTACAAAACTTATTATAAGTTTTATTACCTATTTATTATATATGGAAGTATACTATAATAATAAACTACTAAATAATAACGAAATTCTAAAACCTAGTGAAACACAAGTTAAACCTCAAATTAAATATCCTTTTGAAAATAACAAATTGTATACATTGTTGATGCGAGACCCAGATTCTATACATGGTAATAGGTTCCATTGGATAGCAATCAATATAGTTAATGATATTAAAAATGGAGATGACTTATTATCATATGTTGGTCCAGCTCCGCCACCAAAAACCGGAATGCATCATTATATTTTTGAATTATACGAGCAGGATGTAAGTATTGATATGAAACTAGAAGAGAGAAATATTCCTATGGATGTTATTAAAAAAAAATTAAATATAGGAGAACCCATTTCTGTAATACAATTTGTAAGCAAAAATCAATCGGGCGGAAAAAGAAAAAAGAGAACCAAAAGAAAGAGAACGGGCAAAAAGAAAACAAAGAGATACAAACGATACTAAATATTTTTATTTGATTTTTGATTTTTTAGGTTTTTAGTAATGGAAAGCGTCTTCATAAAACGCAATATTTTTTTTCAACAAATGTATAAATTCAATTCCCTTTCCCCCATTGAGACCCAAGAAGTAGCTCTTGTGTGTAGAGCGGTATTCGTAGGTCATATATTGCGCAGACCCCTTCTTAGAATCATTGTCAAAGTCGCCCTTGATGCGACCCGTATCCAGTCTTCTCCACGTCGCCTTTGCAACAATGAAGTCAATGATGTCGTCCATCTTGAAGAAGACCCATTTCTGTGCATCATTGTCCTTGTAGACAAGAATATCCGCAGGTCTCGCGGAGTCAGTCTTCTTCAAATACTTGTTGAATAGCGCACGGCAATTGTCCGCGTTTTGTAGCCACTCCAAATTGTCCACTCCGCTCAATTCGGGGATTTGACCCAACGTGAACTGAATGTTTTCACCACTCTTGTTTGAAATGTACAAGTCCTTGGACGCCTCAATGCCAAAACGTTCGCACAAGATGTTGGTAATCTCTAGTCCGCTTGGAATCCATGTGTCCGATGTCGCCTTGTATTCTGTCGGTTCGGTGAGCGAGGCAGGATTGTACTGATTCTTGAAATCGTCCTCGCGCTTGTGTCCCTTTCTCTTTTTCTCGCCGCCCACATTCTTGCAGCTCTGTTTTCTCTTTTCGTTTCCTGTTAGCACGGGTGCACCACAAGAAGACGCCATTTTAAATACTAATTGAATTCTACGAAGAATCGTATAATAAGCCGTTGATACTATTCAAATAATTAGTGAAATCCTTTTCAATTTTTTTATGCTGGTCATTATGAAGAATGTGTGCACGAATAAAAAATACAAATTTACATGATTTTTATTTTAGTTTGCGTTTTTGTATACCCAACAACCCCGTTATCTTACCTATTCCTGTTTGCATTTTGCACACATTTTGCCTAATTTCTCACCAAGAACCCATACCCCTTATCCTTCCTCCTCCCTTCGGCTCCACCTCCTTTTTGCAGACGCAATTTTTAGCGATTCTTCTGCATTTTGAGCAGTTTTTCAGCTTCTCAATGTAAGAGTTGACAAGCTGGCACATGATTGGGAATTGAGGCGTCATTTTATATAGTTATGATTGATGTAATAGACTACAACTATATAAAACCATTTCAATTTTTTTTGTTTGTAATTTTTAATTGCCTGCACTTTGCGGGTATGGCAATTGACGTAGGTTATTACCAAGATAGTTTGGTTTTAATCCCCACACTGGCGCTTGACTCGGAACACGCCAAAAACTAACCCAATCTGGATTTGCTTGCATCGGCGCCAACATACCTTCCACGTCGCCAGGCGCATTCGCCAATACCATATATTTGCTCAAAATAGTATCCGCGTCCAATGCTTGCTTCACCGACAATCTAGCAAACCACTCGTATTGACGTCTGCTTAATATTTGCTCCGATGGAACCCAAATGCCATACATCTGCGGATAAAAATCAATGTAATTTTGAGACATTAAATCTTCCAAAAGAACTGGCTTGTCCTCCATATCTTTAATACCAACATCACGTCCACGTATGACATTGATTAATCCTTGGTTAACGCGCGCCTCAACCCATCTATCAAATTCACCCAAAAACACGGACTCTGCGGTAAAATCGGTTGATATAGTGCGTTGCATAAAATCATTTAGCGCAGCAATTACTGGGCTTGCCTTCTCCGAACCCATGAAATTAATACTTGGATAAAAATCAAAGGAGGTGGATGTTATATTCCTATCTATATTTTCACAAACAAACGGCTTGTTCCCTATAATGCCATTCTCATAAATGGTAATTAAATCTTGGAAACAGACAAACGACATTGGCACGACCATGCCACCATAGATATACAACAACTTTACCATTGCTAAAGACCGCAACTTATCACTTATAGGACTACTAACTCTTTGCATATTTATTTGCCAATCTGGTATCAACTTTCCAAATGACATGTCGTCTATTATACAAATACGAAACGAGTCCGAGCACTTTTGGATAATACTCTTTACTGTTAAATATAGATATGGCTGATTTAAGTCGAGAGAACTTCTAGAGCCAAAACTCAACCAATTGCGCGAATTATATTCATATGGAATATGAATCCACAAAATCGGCTTTGTACTATTACCTAAATCATCGTTCAACAAGTATTTGCGGATGTTTTCGTAGTCCTCTTGGTCCTCCTCGCGTATTCTTTTATCTTCCAACCTTTTATAGATAAACATGACAGCAATCAAAATGGTGAATAATATTATAAGGTTTGAAAACTTCTGCATATAATATTATATTATATTTTTATTTCTCTCGCGGTTGTCCTCAATATCAAATATCACTTGTTTGTGATTTTCATGATTCCTCCCCAAAACGATTTATTTTTCTCCTTTGCTAATTCAGCTTGTTTTGCAAGTTCGTATGCACGTTTTGATGACGCAGTCTCTTCCAAATGATTACGTTTGTTTAAATATTCCATAGATTGCAGTTCTGATAAAGGTGTCGTATCTTGCGTGTTGCGAAAACTAACGTATTCATTTATATTATTGAACTTGGGCACCGCTTGATAATCCTCGTTTGTCACTGGAATTACACTCTCAATGTGCGCCTGTCTTAAGTCTTGAAACGGCACACTACTAAATAATCCTGAACTATAATTATCTGGCACTTCGCCTGTAAGCGCCGATGCATTCACGGAGTGGTTGAAATACGTATCATTCACCCCTTTATGAACTATCAGCGAACGGACTTGCGCCTTTTTCTTGTCAAATTCCTCGCCCATCGCAGACATGGAGCTTAATTTCTTGTCTTCACTAACGTCTTCGTCTGAGCGTAGCCAATTTCCATATCCTGTCTCGTCTGATGCATTGGATATCTTGTTTTTTTCAAATTGTTCGTTAAACCAATTGTTGAATTTTTTGCTGTCTTTTAGATTTTTATTCTTCTCAAAAAAATTATTCAGAGCGAGCTTCTTATTTTCTTCGCTCGTATCAAGCGGAACATATTCGTCGGTGTTGAGAGATTTATTGGAAGACTTGTTGTTAAATTCAAACACTGAATACAAAATCTTGTAGGCCTTGGAATAAAACAAGAAATACTCGGATGACAATTTTGATTTGTCTGGGTGCAGCTTTAAAACCATCTGCTTGGCTCGTTTTAAATCGGCCTCGTTAAAGTTTGACTGAAGCTGAAATAAATTCAATATATCGTCCAACTCATAATTATTTATGTCTAAATCCATTTCTGTGTGGTTCATCTGTGAATATACATTTATACTTGATAAATATATATTGAAAAAAACGGCGTTCATTTCTACTTTTTGGGCGGAAATTGTCTCTGGACATCAACTAAATGATTGCCGCATCTTCTGAAAAAGGCGGCTAGTGCATTAGGGTCGGCGCCTGTTATACTATCGTCTGGAATATATGTCGCGTTCCCTTTTTTATAACACAAGATGACTGGAATACCATTCACCATCTTTTTACTCTTGAGCATGGCATAGAAATCGGTGGAATGGTCTACATCTATGTCAGCGCAAATAACATCGGGTGGCGACGTCGCGAAAAAACCTTCTAAAGCTGGGGCAATTCTTTTGCATGGCCCACACCAGGTAGCCCCCAGCTTGACAATAACCAATCCAGGATTCATTTTCAACACATTGAAAAATTCGTCGCGACTTTGAAAGCTACTAATAATTTGTTTTTGCATTCTTATAGTGAAGAGAGAAGTTAATTGACGGATTTTATCGGCATAAGTTGTGGACGCCCAAAATAATATATATTTCTAACTGGCTTAAAGAACTCGCCACGACACGACTGGTTCACATGCACAAATACTTCTTGTCAATGGCCGTATGCTCAGCTACGCGACGAATTATCTTACCAAAATCTTTCTTCACGTCAGCATCATCCACTGGACCAATAGCTTCCATATTAATTCTCAAGTATTGTTCATTTTTTCTGCTGTTGTATTCCGTGCAACCTGGATTTGCTTTTTTCCAATCATCTACACGAACAATATTCTTGTATGTAAGTTGCTTGATAATCTTTCTGAGCCTGTCCAAGTTCGCATTGTCGCGTTCCCACTTGTTATCGTCTTTTATATGAATTATTTCTCTCTTGACGTCGCTGCAATGAATCGGACGTTTGGTTATATCCAATTGGTTTAAGCGGTCAACAAAGAGTCTGGACATGCCCTCGGCAAAGCCTATTTCGCCCATCTTTTCTAGCTCGGGGAGACTCAATTCAAGAGATTTGATAAAATCTTTCATATTCATCGCATCTTTGCACGTCTCGTTCAAGAAGAATTGGAGATTGAATGTCTTGTTGTTATTGTTGCTATTGCTGATGGTATTATTGTTGATAGTATTATTTATTTGGCTGTTTTTTGCGACTTCTATCATGGTCTTATTTTGTTCCATCATCTGGCTACTTTGTTGCATGAGCAAGTCCTTGAATTCTTGGTTTTGCTTAACTAGTTCAAGTATGAGAGTCATTTGCATATCCTCTGTTGAGGAATGAGACGGCTGGGTAGGGGGAGGAGGTGTTATAAATTCATCGTGCGAATTTATTACTGAACACTTTTTTTTATGACGCCATAAGCCAGCTCTATCATTAAAATATTTATTACAAATATTACACTCGTGGCTACTTTTTGCTACTTTTTGGTTGTCATGACTGCATGTCGCATGTTTACTAGACAATAGATGTTTATCATAATTGCATTTTTTAGACGTAATATAGTTGCATTTTTCGCAGACATATTTTTTATCATTTTTTTGGCTACTTTCTGTTGTCATTTGTTGTTATATAATGACAACAGAAAAGAATCCCTAAAGAATCCGCAAAAAATAAAAAAAAATTATCGTCATAAAATTTGAATTATTTTTTTTGTGATGAGACGATAATTTTTCATTATGCTCACAAATGTTCGATTTTCCAAAAGTATTTTAGGATTTTCAAAAATGGACAAAAATAAATGTCCATTTTTGAAAATCCCATTGTACTTTTGGAGTAAAAAATCGATAATTTGCAAGGGTGGGAACTTTTATGGCCCACAATCCCACAAATATTCAAAAAAGGGTATTTTGATTGCGTATATTATATTGGAATCATATCCAACCATATAGAAATGCCAAAAGTTATTATAGTAACTGGTGGAGCAGGATTTTTAGGCAGAAATTTGTGCAATAAATTGCTACAAGATGAAAATAATTGTGTTATTTGTATAGATAACTTGGTCACTGGTTGTACTAGAAATATAACCGAATTTACGGAGAATTGTCGGTTTCGGTTTATTGAACAAGATATAACTGACCCATGTTTCAGCACAACGTTTGCGGAGATGCTCCCTGTAAACGTAGATGAAATATATCACTTGGCTTGTATTGCGAGTCCGCCAAAATATAAGGAGTATTCTATTGAAACGCTCATGACGAGCTTTGTTGGCACCAAGAATGTGTTGGATTTAGCAAAAAGATACAACGCCAAGGTCTTGTTTACGTCAACGTCTGAAGTCTATGGCGACCCTCTTGTTCACCCACAACCTGAGGAATATTTTGGAAACGTAAATACCTTTGGCGAGAGAAGTTGCTATGACGAGGGAAAACGTGTTGCAGAGTCGCTCATTTATGAATATCGGCGAAAGTTTGGTTTAGACGTCAAGATAGTAAGGATATTTAATACGTATGGGCCTTATATGGACATCGACGATGGGCGCGTTATTACGAACTTTATTAAGCAAATTATAGCGGGCAAACCTTTGGTTATTTATGGCGACGGCACACAAGGTCGCAGTTTCTGTTATGTTGACGATATGATGGATGGATTGTATCGTTTGATGAATAGTGTTGAACATGGACCAATCAATATAGGGAACCCGAACACGGAATTCACCTTGAACGAACTCGTTGGACAATTTGAAGGCATTCTTGGCAGAAAGTTGGAGGTCGTCTATATTGAAGCTACCGAAAATGACCCGAAACAACGCAAGCCAATTATTGAGAAGGCGCAACGCTTATTGGGTTGGTCGCCTGTGGTTGGGTTAACCGAAGGACTTGAAAAAACGATGAGTTATTTTACAAAAACGTGGTGAGACGACTCAAACACATCCTCGTAAAAATTGCTCCAATTCGTGAATATCTATTTCTGGAAGTTGTGCATGCGACTCCCAGAAATATTTGCAATATGCCCAAATAATATTATAATTTTCGCCGTACCATTCGGGGTGAGCTTCAAGTAGGCGTTTATATACATTCGCTGGAAGCAGATGTAAGCTATGCTTTGGCAGGACGTAGCATAGTTGCACGAGTTGCGAGACGGGTTTTGTATTTGCGTTGACGTTTTTAATATATGTTGTGTCAAAATAAGGAATATATTTAATCAAATCGGACAACAGAGGCGGGTAATTGTAGTTATAACACCAGCGCCAGTCGGGACATCCAGTGGTATAATATTTCAAGGTCCACTCCAAACCTTCCAAGTAATTCGTGCAGATTTGTTTCTCACGCAGTTCATCCTTATCTAAATTACACAAGGCGCTGTAATATCGGTGTTGCCAATGGCTTTTGTGGGGTTTGATATATAATTCAACCTCGCGTTCGTATGTGGGAAGAGCATTAAACTTGGCAAATCGCTGTTCGGGTGTATCCGTCGGATAATGAATATGCTGATGCTTGTTGCGCAGATTTGTTTCTGCAAGTATATATTCTTCTTCGCGTTCTGCCAAAAATGCGACCATTTTACGCACGTTTTTCCAGTAAATGGTCTTTCCGTCGGTTAGAACCTCTTTGGTTCCGCCAATAGTCGCCTTGTAAGCGTTCAGCATTTTATCAATGCCTCCTGTGCGGATATTAATGGCTGGAAAATGTGGTAAAAAGTCATTTCCGAGAAAAAAGCAAATGAAAATATAATCGTAGACACGACACAAATTTGCATTGGTTTTGTTGTCGTTATTCATATAAGACATGATGGTATCTGCAAGAGTGGGAATATCCATAACATAATTCGCATTTGGTTCAAGCGAGCTGTCTATTGATTTGATAAATTCAGGCGTTTCGCGAAAAAGGTAGATGTTTGGGCAGACAGGCAAATTATTAATACTGAGCATGATAAGGTCGGCGTCTAGGCCATAGACCAGGCAACTGCTATCGGGCAACACCTCCTTTCCAGAACGAATGTATTCGTAGATTTTGCTCTCACCTTCGCCAGCTTCATCGCTGGTGCTTACAATGATTTTATTAACACCATAACGCTTAGGATTGTTAAAATGGGCAATCAATTTAGAATTCAATTCACTCATAAATCGTGTCCCAGTTGTAATTTCAACTGTATCAAATGCGACGGCCTGCTTTACCTTGCCCCCAGTTTCTGTGGTAAGCATTTTCGTCGTATACCACGACTTGTATCGGCGCTGACGTTGCTGGTCTAGCTTGGCGACAGGCGGAGTCCCGTCCAGCGAAATCATGATTAGATTGGTAGGATTCACAATGGCAATATATTCTTCAAGCTTACCGATTACATTTTTGATGATTTTCTGGTAAGTCGTTTCGTTTAGGTTTTCCTCAAAGTTGATGCTTCTTACACAATCATATACGATGCTATTTGAATCCAAAAAGAAATTATTAACTTTCATGTCATTTTTTATTAATTTTTTAATAATATTAGGATATTGTTTAATAAGATTTGAAAAATAACTAGGTATCCCCATGTTATTATTACATATATGCAAACGTTTATATGGTTTCGTTAAAAGATTTTGGTGAAATCATGGAATTTTATATTTTTCATAATATTATTAACTAGACATATATTATGAAACATAGTAAACTTAAAATTACTAATTCAATTATTCCCCACTCTCCAGACGTACTTTTATTATTTGAACGGAAAACACATTTTTTTCAACGGGTTATACAAAAGACCTTATTACATGTGCAAAAAAATAAAATGTTGGATATATTATCAATAAATGAGTTGAATAAATGCGTAAATATATTATACGATTTAAGTAAAACATTAAAGGAACTAGTAGATACAAAAGATACTATAGCAACGGATATATTACTTGGACGATTGCAGGATATCAATAACGATTTATCAGGGATATTGAAATTATATGGGACTGATTCGTTGGAAGACTTGTTAACTATTTGTATAGGAACGAATGGTATATTAGGGTATAATGAAAACAAAAAATATGAAATATTGAAACAATATTTTCATCCGATGGGTTATATTTTGCTTACAAATCCAAAGCAAGACCACTCCTCCATTACGTGCCATGAAATTTCTCAAAGCAGTAAATCATTTCATGTTAAAGTGTATGGAACGAAGGTAGTCATATATGACATGTTTTCAAAAAAAACATTGGGCATACCAGGTATATTAGATGATATTTTGGTGGATAGTTTAAGCGGGGATTACATCTCAGCGATAAAGCACGATTTAATACACAACATGCCATCGGATGAATGCTTCCATACAGAGTGTTTTGCAAATTATGCGCAATCTCTAACACTCAAGGATTATATATTGTACGATACTCAAGAGTTATATGCAAAATACACGGGGTCGCTAGGACAATTAACGGCATTAAAGCAAAAAGAGATGTCGGTTTTGGTGAAAGAGTTTCTTGACAATGATTTGTTCAATAAGCGACACATATTAATTCAATTGCTTATACATTCGGATGTTTACGATAATCAATATTTGGCTTATTTGTTGTACGATACTCTCTCTAATGATAATAATGGTTCGGTAGATACGCAAGAACAAACCATTTTATTCGATAGTTTTCCGTGGTATGTTAAACAATGTTTTCGTGATGCAATGAAAAACACGATTCAATATACAACTGAGTTGACCCATTTTGATATAAATAAAATTCCATTGGAGCAACAAATATGCTTGATGAATACATCGGACAATGTCAAAGAAAAGGCCATGACCAAATTAAAGGAGGTCAAGGCAAAATCAGAAGACACTGGCTCAAAGGCGCGTCAATATTTAGACGGCTTATTAAAAATCCCGTTTGGAATCTATAAAAAAGAAAACATACTTACGACCATGGTGGAGATTAAACAAGATTTTGCATCTATCATTTCTAAAAGTGAGACGACTCCTGGAACTAAAAAAAACTACACGAGTCTTGAAATTATAAATTACATAAACACTCATAAGAATACGATAGTAGAGAGAAATCGGATGCAACTTATTGCAAAAGCAAAAGAAATTAATGCATATATTAAAGCAAATGGTCTCCCAACTGACGCGAAGATAGAGTATGCAAATAAGAAAAAATCTGAACTGAGAGAATCTATTGAAAAATTCACGAACACTCATGGTTGCTTAGACTTGACACCATTTGGACGTATACAGAAAAAGTTTGAACATATAAAAGAATACATGAAAGGTGTCAAAACGACGCTGGACGATTCAGTGCACGGACATGAAAAAGCGAAAAAACAAATTGCGCGAATTATTGGCCAATGGATAAACGGAGAGCAAGATGGACATTGTTTTGGATTTGAAGGCCCGCCAGGTGTAGGAAAAACGTCATTGGCAAAATATGGGCTTGCAAATTGTTTAAAAGATGGAGACGGACATAGCAGACCATTCGCGATGATACAAATGGGAGGCGATTGTCAGGGTTCTACGTTAGTTGGTCATAATTATACATACGTCGGTTCAACGTGGGGAAGCATCGTGCAAATATTGATGGATAAAAAATGCATGAACCCAATTATTTTTATTGATGAATTGGATAAAGTAAGTAAAACCGAAAACGGAAAGGAGATTATTGGAATATTAACGCACATGTTGGACCCAACCCAAAATGACTGCTTTCAAGACAAGTATTTCAGTGGCATAGATATTAATTTGTCTAAAGCCTTGTTTATATTGTCTTATAATGACGTGGATTCAATTGACCGAATTTTATTAGACAGAGTGCATCGCATCAAGTTTGCAGGGCTAACGCTGGAAGAAAAGATTGTCATTACTCATAAGCATATTTTACCCGACGTTTATAAAAAAATGGGGCTGGAAGGTATGCTCGTATTTACAGATAATATTATCAAATATATTATAGAAGAATATACATCAGAGTCGGGTGTGCGTAAGCTAAAGGAGATATTTTTTGAAATCGTTGGGGAGATTAACTTGGAAATATTAACAAATAATAAATGCGACGCGTATCCGATTAACATTACAAAGGAGGACATATTGAAATATTTCAAGGACAAGCGCGAAGTTATATACAAGTCGGTTAATTCGGTTAGTAAAATTGCAACCATAAATGGTATGTATGCAACCAATGTTGGTTCGGGCGGTATTCTACCAATAACCGCCATGTATTTCCCATCAGACAAGTTCTTAGAATTGAAGTTAACTGGACTACAGCAGGAAGTTATGAAGGAGAGCATGCATTTGGCATTGACGCTTGCGTGGAATTTAACCTCCATTGAGCGACAGGTAGAATTAAGAAAGACTTATGAAAATAGTAATAGATGCGGGATAAACATACATGCAGGTGATTTAGATGTGCAAAAAGAAGGTCCGTCTGCTGGTATAGCAATATCCTGTGTATTGTATAGTTTATTAAACAATTTGCCGATAAAGCCATACTTTGCAGTGACGGGTGAAATATTGATGAATGGAGATGTATCGGCTATTGGCGGATTGTCGCATAAAATTCTGGGTTCTCTCAAATCAAAGGCGACGTCTTTTATTTTCCCGAAAGAGAACGAAAAAGACTATAATGAATTTATAGAAAAATACAAAGATACTGACTTAATAAAGGGGGTTCAATTTTACCCTGTATCTAATATACAAGAAGTATTTGAGTTGATTTTTGATAAAGGGCCATAAAATAAAATAAAATAATATATTATGGACGGCAATATTCAACCACAAAATACACCAAGCGCAGACGGGGGTTCAAATCAACCGCTTTTGATTTTTCAGCCATATAACATGTTAACTTTTTTAAGTTACTTTTCGCCGATAATTTTAGCTACTATCATCTTGTCGTCTTCATTTTTCTACCAAAATGTAAAGGGTTTATTTTATTTGTTCTTTTTAATTGTGGTAGCGACGTTTAGAAGTTTTACTTTACAAATGTTTGGAGCTGAAAAAAACAAACCAGATAAATGTGGATTTGTGCGATATGGGTCATATGGAAATTCAACCTTCACAACATTTGTATTTGCCTTCACAATGATGTATTTGTTTTTGCCCATGTATCAAAATAGTGGGACAAATTGGATAATTGTTAGTGTATTGATATTGTATATTTGCATAGACATTGGCATTAAAATAATGCAAGGGTGTTTAAGAATGCCAGATAATACGTCGGATATAGTAGGCGACCTTGTAGGCGGTTCACTCGTAGGTGCATTAGTTGTAGCAGGCATGTATTTGACTGGAACGGGACAATATTTGTTTTTTGTAGACAATACGCAGAATGGTACAACTTGTAGCATGCCAAAAAAACAAACATTCAAGTGTAATGTGTTTCGCAATGGTGAATTAGTATCTTCTTCTACAACTAGGTAAATGCTTGCATGTTTTTAACAAGCCATTTTTTGAAATCGGTAATCAATAACTGACGTTGAAAAGTATCCGTTAATAACTTCATATTACCGCGGGTGTTATAAACCAAGCTAAAGCGATTATAGACTTGAATAAGATTTTTATTCTCATACATGTTTAAGTTTTCAAGTTTAAATACTGGCTTATTTTTACGTTTATTCACATGATTGTGTAAAACGTATAAAACTTGCATAAAGTTGGTCTTTGTTCTGAACATGTGTGGTGGAACATTTGCGAAAAAATTGGTTGCATGCTGAGAACAATCTGGACATGGTAAATATCTTGCAATTTTACGAATATGCATGATTAATTCATGTCCAATCTCATTAAATTTATCTTCGCGAATTTTGGCTGCTAGGGTGTGAAATAATGTCCATATTGGGGGTCCCCAAACTCCTGCTGGTGGCATATTATATTTATACTATATGCATATAAAGACAAATTGGATTTTTAACTAGTAAAAATGTCAAATTATATAATTGAAGGAAATTTTGATTTTTATAAAGAACTATATGAATCATTGGATAATTCGGATAATAATATAGACGAACCATCCGCACAAATTTGCTTAATTACAAACGCCCCTCTTACAAAACATTTTGTGGAGTTGGAATGTAAACATACGTTTAATTATATTCCTTTATTTAAAGATTTGGTAAATCATAAAACAAAATTCAGCTCATTGGATACGCATCGGCTGAAGGTGAATGAGATAAGATGTCCGTATTGTCGTAATAAACAAGGAAGTTTGTTGCCTTATATTGAAGAAATTGGGTTGCCGAAGGAACATGGAGTGAATTGGATAAATATGGATTTGATGAGTACATCTAATGTAGTTGACCTAAAGCTTGGACAATGTTGTTGGGGCAATGGATATGAATGTAATGCGATTCACGTCTTGACAAATGGGAGTACAAACCTGGATTATTGTTATTATCATTACAAATTGACCGCTAGGAAAATGCTCATGGCGCAGAAACTCAAGCAAAAGTTGGAGGCGAAAGCATTGGTTGCGCAACAAAAGGCGGAAGAAAAACAGAAGAAATTGGACGCGAAAAATGAGGCCAAGGCTGCAAAGGCGCTTGAAAAGGCTAATAAGAAGAAGGTTGTCGTTGTTAATACTGACGAAAATGTTATTTTGACGGCTCAGCCGATGTGTCAAGCTATTTTGAAGAGCGGTCCACGAAAAGGGCAGGCTTGTGGAGGTGCAGTAAAACTAAACAATTGTTGCATAAGACATGGCAAGGCTGTTGAAATCGTATAAAAAGAATATAAATATTATTTGTTTCCATAATATAATATGGAAACAAAGGAGGAATTGATTACGAACATTAAGGAGTGGGTCAAGACTGATAATGATATTCTTGCGCTAAAAAAAAATATCAAAGAACTCACGCAAAAGAAGAAGGTTCTGACGGAATCGCTTGTTAGTGTTATGAAGAAGAATGAAATTGACTGCTTTGACCTCAAGGACGGCGCAATCTTGTACAAGAAAAACACAACTAAGAAGCCAATCAATGGGAAGACCTTGATGACGGCTTTGAATGCCTATTACAAGAATAATACTGGTATGGCTGAGGAATTGACAAAACATATTTTAGATAGTCGTGAAGAAACCATTAAGGAGACTATCAAAAGAAAAATTAATACCTAATAGAAAACAAATAAAGAGATTGTTCGTAATATTAATACGACATGTTGCCAATAAATACTTTGAATAAACCGACAAAATATACATTAGAACATTCCACGTCGCTTTCTATTAGCGTGGATGATGATGGTGTCGAGCCTGCAGTAGTTGATGACGAACCAGAAAATAATACTAACCTCATTCAGGATGAAGATATACTATGTGAATCGCGTGTAAAGACGCATGCCCCAAAATATAATTATCGAGCACTAGAATCATTAACAAAAAACATGGGCGAGATAACAGATGTGGACTACGTTGTAATTTGCCCGTATAGCATTAATACAGAGGGTGTTGCCCCCTTCTTGCAGTT
>JACCDO012102224.1_pt1 | contig 16976 bp, 17 predicted proteins | sample 7446101 | NCBI WGS metagenome assembly JACCDO01 (sample SAMN15323440, study PRJNA562643) | freshwater metagenome | isolation source: river surface water | place: USA:Blue River Watershed | collected 2017-08-16 | reverse complement strand
TCAAGTGATCGCACAACACTTAATTTCTTTGTTCAACGAACATTGCAATTAGTAAATATATTGAACGCTTTTTGTTTTTAGATGGGTTAGTAATTACGGCCGCACTTTCTAGTGTGGCCATTTTTTTACTGAATAATCAGTACTTTGCAGTACTTAAATACGACTATGTATCCTAATTTATATTATCTCTTTAAAGACCTTTTTGGAATCGAACTAAATGCGTTAAAATTGGTTAATTCTTTTGGTTTTTTTGTGGCATTATCATTTGTTGCATCTGGGTATGTCTTGTTTTTAGAACTAAAAAGAAAATCGGCTCTTGGTGAGTTTAATTATACAGAAGAAAAAGAAATTATTGGGGCTCCAGCAACTACCGGAGAATTAGTGAGTGCTGGATTTTTTGGTTTCCTATTTGGATATAAATTAATAGGTGCATTTATTATTCCGGAGGCTTTAAATAATACTCAGGCTTTTATTTTGTCATTAGAAGGAAGTATGGGTGCTGGTATTTTAGTTGCTGCAATCATGGTCTTTTTAAAGTGGAAAGAAAAAGATAAAGTGAAATTGGCAAAGCCTGAAACCCGCACTGTACATGTATGGCCGCAGGATAGAGTGGGTGATATTGTTTTACAAGCAGCATTATGGGGATTTTTAGGTGCAAAAATTTTTCATAATCTAGAGAATCTCGATCAGTTTAGTAAAGACCCAATAGGTGCATTGATCTCTTTTAGTGGGTTGACTTTTTTTGGTGGATTAATCGTTGCCACAATTGCCATCATCGTCTACCTTAAAAAGTTGAAAATTTCAGTGATTCATTTTGCAGATGCCATGGCACCTACCATGATATTTGCATACGCTGCAGGTAGAATCGGATGTCAAATTAGTGGAGATGGGGATTGGGGTATTGTCAATACCCACCCAAAACCATTTGCATTTATCCCAGATTGGGCATGGGCTTATCAATACCCACATAATGTAGTCAATGAAGGGGTGGCGATACCTGGATGTGAAGGTGCATATTGCAATCAATTGCCTTTGCCTGTTTACCCAACAGCATTATATGAAATTTTGGCTATGTTTATTTTATTTGCCATTATGTGGAGCTTCAGAAAAAAGATTGTTCAGCCAGGTATTTTAACAGGTATCTATTTGATTTTTGTAGGTGCAGAGCGTTTCTTGATCGAGAAAATCAGAGTTAACAACAAATATGATTTCTTACCTTTCCAACCAACGCAAGCAGAATTGATTTCAGTAATATTGATGTTGGCTGGTGTTGTATTTTTAATCAAATCAAAATCTTGGTTCTCAAAGCAAAAAGCTTAATTCAAATCAATTCAATTTCAAATACAATTCGTTTTTATAAATTTTTAAATTTTCATTATGCCATCATTTGATATCGCAAGTTCAGTAGACGTTCAAACATTAGATAATGCAGTGAATGTGGTGAAGAAAGAAATCACCAATCGTTTTGATTTTAAAGGTATTCATGTCGTAATTGATTTGAATAAAAAAGACTACATGATTAAATTGGAGTCTGACTCCGAGATGAAATTGCAACAAATAGTAGACGTACTATTAAGCAGGTCAATTAAGCAAGGGATTGACGCAAATGCCTTTGACCTTTCAAAAGAGCCACAACCAAGTGGAAAAATTTTCAAACAAGATGTTCCAGTAAGAAATGGTTTAAAGCAGGAGGACGCTAAAAAGATCTCTAAGTACATCAAAGACAAGGGTTTAAAGGTTCAAACAGCCATTATGGACGATATAATTAGAGTTACAGGTAAGAAAATCGATGATTTACAGGAAGTTATAGCTGCTTGTAGAACTGAGAATTTTGGGGTTCCGTTACAATATATCAATATGAAGTCCTAATTCTTGGAGCTAAACCTCAAAAATTTGGTCAAAAAGGCATTTTAGCCTATTTTTGCAACCTATTTTATAATTGTCACGGCAAAAACCGTGCAGCCTTAAAAATCATATTATGAAGCAAGGTATCCACCCAGAAGCGTATCGTTTTGTTGTGTTTAAAGACATGAGTAACGGCACTTCTTTTTTAGGTAAGTCTACAGCAAATACCAAAGAAACTATTCAATGGGAAGACGGTAATGAGTATCCAGTTATCAAATTGGAGATTTCAAACACATCTCACCCTTTCTACACTGGTAAGAACATGTTAGTAGATACAGCTGGTCGTATCGATAAGTTCAACAAGCGTTACGCAAAAGCAAAATAAATTAAAACATTTAATTTTCATAAACCCTTTCCAACATCAAGTCGGAGAGGGTTTTTTGTATATTGTACACAATCAATACTTACCTTTGTCCAGCAGGATTGCTTAAATAAATGACTATGCAGAAATTAGACATATTGGCCTTTGGTGCGCACCCCGACGATGTGGAATTAGGATGTGGAGGTACACTTTTAGCTGCAGTTGCAGAAGGCAAAAAAGTAGGTATAATTGATTTAACAAAAGGAGAGTTAGGAACAAGAGGAACAACTTCCATAAGATTAAAAGAAGCTTTATTAGCGGGTGAAATAATTGGCGCAACCATCAGAGATAATTTAGGGATGAAAGATGGTTTTTTTGTGAATGATGAAGCGCATCAATTTGCAGTAATTGAAACAATCAGAAGATTTCAGCCAACTATTATTTTATGTAATGCACCAGAAGACAGACATCCTGATCATGGAAGAGCAGCTAAGTTAATTGCTGATGCTTCTTTTTTATCTGGACTTGTTAAAATTCAAACAACACATAATGGCGTAGCGCAAGCTGCATGGAGGCCTACACAGGTATTCCATTATATTCAATCAAGAGGATTGAAACCCAATTTTGTAGTGGATATTAGTGCGCATATGGATAAGAAGATGGAATCGATTATGGCGCATGCTTCACAGTTTTATGATCCAAATTCAAATGAACCAAATACATTTATCTCGAGTAATTCTTTTTTAGAATTTATCAAAGGGCGCGCAAAAGAATTAGGTCAACAAATAGGCGTAGCGTATGCAGAAGGTTTCATTTCTGAAAAAATGATCGGGATTAGTAGCTTTGATGGAATAATACAAAAAACAACATAAAGAAATTTTTTAAAGACGAATTATGGCAATAGTAAAAGTTGGATTGGTACAGATGTCATGTACTGCAGATGTGCAATCAAATAAAGCAAAAGCAGTTGTAAAAATTAAAGAAGCAGCAAAGCAAGGAGCACAAATTATTTGCTTGCAAGAGCTATATACATCCTTGTACTTTTGTGATGTAGAGGCGTATGAAAATTTTAAATTAGCAGAACCTATACCTGGTAAAACAACGGATGAATTAAGTGTACTTGCAAAGGAATTAAATGTGGTGATTATTGCATCTTTATTTGAAAAAAGAGCAGAGGGGTTATACCACAATACCACTGCAGTTTTAGATGCTGATGGTCGTTATTTAGGCAAGTATCGTAAAATGCATATACCGGATGATCCAGCGTACTATGAAAAATTTTATTTCACGCCTGGAGATTTAGGCTATAAGGTTTTTAAAACAAAATTTGCAACCATCGGTGTTTTAATATGTTGGGATCAATGGTATCCAGAAGCTGCAAGAATTACAAGTTTAATGGGTGCCGAAATGTTGTTCTATCCAACTGCCATTGGTTGGGCAACAGCACAAGATGAAGCAACCAATACAGAACAATATAACGCTTGGCAAACAATTCAAAGAAGCCATGCAGTTGCAAATGGTGTACCAGTGATTAGTGTAAATCGTGTAGGATTAGAGCAGGATGGATTGATGAAATTCTGGGGAGGTAGTTTTGTAAGTAATCCATTTGGTACTTTGTTGTATAAAGCATCGCATGATCAAGAAGAAATTGCTGTTGTAGATATTGATACAGAGAAATCGGATAGTTACAGAACGCATTGGCCGTTTTTACGTGATCGCCGTATCGATTCTTACCAACCAATTACAAAAAGATATATAGACGATGAGCAATAGTAATTTCGAAAGTTTAAAAGATGCGATTCGACAAGGTGCAACTCCAAAGTCTTTGGGCTATCAATTTCCTGCTGAGTTTGCAAAACAAGATGCCACTTGGTTAAGTTGGCCTCATAAAGAGGCAAGTTGGCCTGGCAAATTGGATAGCATTTACCCATCTTATATTGAGTTTATAAAAATCCTAACTCAATCTCAACGTGTTTGTATTAATGTGGTGGATGCGGCTATGCAAGCAAGGGCAACAGAAATGATGCAAGCCTTAAAAGTAGATTTATCCAAAGTTCAATTTTTCATTCATCCAACTAACGATGCATGGTGTAGAGATCATGGGCCAAGTTTTTTAATTGGAAATAATCCTGCAGCACCTAAAGTTATAGTGGATTGGAATATCAATGCATGGGGTGGAAAATACCCTCCTTATGATTTAGATGATGTGATTCCAACACGTATCGCTGAAGCAATGAATCTTCCCGTTTTTTACCCAAATATTATTATGGAAGGTGGCTCTGTTGATTTTAATGGAGCAGGAACTGTCTTGACTTCTAAATGTTGTTTATTAAATGAGAATAGAAATCCGCATTTAAATCAAGCACAGATTGAACAATATTTATGCGATTATTATGGGGTAGATCAAGTGTTATGGGTATCTGAGGGTATTGTTGGCGACGACACGGATGGACATATAGATGATACGGTGCGTTTTGTAAATGAAGATACGGTTGTAACTGTGGTTGAATCTAATAAGGCTTCAGAAAATTACAAGTTATTGCAAGACAATTTGAATGAATTGAAAGCAATGCGTTTGATCAATGGTAAACAATTGAATATTGTCGAATTGCCGATGCCTGCAGATGTGATCTATGAAGATCAAATGTTGCCAGCTTCTTATGCGAATTTTTATATTAGTAATGCGCATGTTGTTGTGCCTACTTACCGTTGTGCTCAAGATGATCAAGCAATGCGTATCCTACAGGATTGTTTTCCAACAAGAGAAGTAGTTGGGATAGATTCAACAGATATTATTTGGGGGCTTGGAAGTTTTCATTGCTTAAGTCAACAAGAACCAAGTATTTAACAATAACATAGTACACAAAGCATCAAGTATATTAAACAAGTCACAATGCGCGCATTCATCCAATCTGTTTTCTTTTTCTGTTTAGTATTGGGGATCTATGCTTGTAGCAGTTTCCCTTATGGAAAAACGAATCGTCAGTACAAACGTCAAGCTAAAGCATTATCTAAAAAAATTAAATTGTCCCCTGAGCTTCAATCTGAAGGGCAGTTAATGCTTGCAGACAAATGGGTGGGTACGACCAATTTTGATTTACGTAAACCAAATTTTGTTGTGATCCATCATACGGCACAAAATGCATGCGAACAAACTTTAAAAACTTTTACTTTAGAAAGAACAAAAGTAAGCGCCCATTATGTGATTTGTAAGGATGGTACCGTGCATCATATGTTGAATGACTATATGAGGGCATGGCATGGAGGTATTGGAAGTTGGGGAAACAATACCGATTTGAATTCAAGTTCAATTGGTATAGAAATCGATAATAATGGATTTGAGCCTTTTGAGCCAGAACAAATTAGTAGTCTATTACAATTACTTGCTCAATTAAAAAGCAAGTACCAAATACCTGTTGACCATTTTATAGGACATAGTGATAGTGCACCTCGTCGTAAAGTAGATCCTAATATTAATTTTCCATGGAAAACCTTATCTGAACAAGGATATGGCATTTGGTTTGAGCCAAATGCGAGTCAAACTTTACCAAAGGGTTTATCTATCACCCATGCCCTAAGCTTGGTAGGTTATGAGACCAAAGACAGTATCGCTGCAATCCTTGCCTTTAAGCGTCATTTTAGACAGGATAGCGCAAGAGTGATGACTTATGCGGATAGCTCTGTTTTAGCCCAATTGATAAAAGCTAAAATGTCTAATTAATTGTTTTAAATAACGTAGTCTTTTTAGACATTACAAGCGCTTCTTTAAGCTTTGCAAGTAATTCAATAACATAATCTATTCCCATTTTTTTACTAAAATATTTTGTCTACTAACAATTGTTAGCGTAAATTTGGACAAACATTTTACTATGGATTTTCGTTTATCAGAAGAGCAGTTAATGATTCAAAAAGCAGCTCGTGAATTTGCACAACAACAGTGTTTACCAGGTGTAATTGAAAGAGATGAACATCAAAAAGTACCCAAGGACCAATTAATGCAATTAGCAGATCTTGGTTTTATGGGTATCATGACTTCCCCTGAATATGGTGGTGCTGGTATGGATACGATTAGCTATGTATTAGCGATGGAAGAAATAAGTAAAGTAGATTCTAGTGTGAGTGTAAGTGTGAGTGTAAACAACAGTTTAGTTTGTTGGGGACTAGAATATTTTGGTAACGAAGCGCAGAAACAAAAATATTTAACACCATTGGCACAAGGTAAAAAGGATGGTGAATTATACCTTGGTGCATTTTTATTAAGTGAACCAGAAGCAGGTAGTGATGCGACTCATCAGCATACAAGTGCAATAGATAAAGGAGATCATTATGTCTTAAATGGCGTTAAAAACTGGATCACCAATGGTTCGACTGCATCTGTCTATTTAGTGATGGCTCAAACAGATGCTTCTAAAGGTTCAAGAGGTATCAACGCATTTATTGTTGAAAAAAATACACCAGGTATTACAGTAGGACCTAAAGAAAATAAAATGGGTATTCGCGGAAGTGATACACATTCTATTTCATTTACAGATGTAATTGTTCCGAAAGAAAATAGGATTGGGGAAGATGGATTTGGTTTCAATTTTGCCATGAAGACTTTGAATGGTGGTCGAATTGGTATTGCTGCACAAGCACTTGGTATCGCAAGTGGTTCCTACGAATTAGCATTGGCTTATAGTAAAGAAAGAAAGTCTTTTGGTAAACCAATACATGAGCATCAAGCTATTCAATTCAAATTAGCCGAAATGGCAACAAGAATTGAGACTGCTCGATTATTATGTTATAAAGCTGCTTGGGAAAAAGACAACCATATGGATTATGTGATGAGTGCTGCAATGGCGAAACTACATGCGAGTGATACAGCAATGTGGGTCACAACAGAAGCGGTGCAAGTACATGGTGGATATGGATTTGTAAAAGAGTTTCATGTTGAGCGATTAATGCGAGATGCAAAAATTACTCAAATTTACGAAGGTACATCTGAGATCCAGAAAATGGTAATTGGTCGTTGTATCACTAAATAGTTACCAATATAATTAGTAACGAATTAATTGCTTTGTTCTAATTATCTTTGTAATCTATGTCAGTAAACATTTCGTCTTATCAGTCTATCCATTCTCGTTTAAAAGACCAGCAAGTTTCACTTATTGCAGTTAGTAAAACAAAGCCCAATGAAGATTTGATGGAATTGTATGCATTGGGTCAACGTGCATTTGGAGAGAACTATGTGCAAGAATTAGTAGATAAAGCTGCTTCATTACCTAAGGATATACAATGGCATTTTATTGGACATTTACAATCCAATAAAGTAAAATACATTGCCCCATTTGTTCATTTAATTCATGGGGTGGATAGCGAAAAATTAATACAAGAAATTAATAAACAAGCCTTAAAACAGGGCAGGGTAATTGATTGTTTATTGCAAGTCCATATTGCTGAAGAGGACACGAAGTTTGGTTTTGACGAAACTAGTCTAATGGAATTTTTACAATCTGGTAGATTAGCAAATTACCCAAATGTTACAATTAAAGGTTTAATGGGCATGGCTAGTTTTTCAGATAATCAAGAACAAGTTCAAAAAGAGTTCAAGCAATTAAAGAAATGTTTTGACCTCGCTAGAAATTCAATTGGAGCAACCTGTACTATTTTAAGTATGGGCATGAGTGGGGATTACGAATTAGCAATTCAAGAGGGAAGTAATATGGTTCGAATTGGCAGTTTATTATTTGGAGCAAGAAATTATCCTGCAGCCAAATAACTTTTATAAATTTGATTTACTAAAAATATCCAATATAAAAAAAAGAGAGACTCAACAGTCTCTCTTTTTTTATTCTACTTAATTGAAAAGATAAATTCATTTCAAAAGAAATTACTTTGTTTTAAAAAGAATTATTTTGTTTTAGAATGATCAAAAACCAACTGACAGAAAGCTTTTACACCAACAATAAAGCCAGATTCATCTAAGTAAAAGTCTGGTGTATGGTGCGGGCCCGCTTTACTAGGGTCAGTACCTTTTGGTAAGGCACCTAAATTAAAAAAGAAGCTTGGTGCTTTTTCACCAAAGAAAGAAAAATCTTCGGCACCTGTTACCCAAGTTGATTCAGAAACATTTTCAGCACCAGCTGCTTTAATTAAAGCAGGTAAAGTTTTCTTTACTAAACTAGGATCATTAAAGGTCACCAAAGTTTTAGTATCTATCGTCACATCAGCAGTTGCACCAGAGCTTGCAGCAATTGTTTTCACAGTATGCTTAATTCTTTCATGCACTTCCTTTTGCATTTTGCTATCTAATGTTCTAATAGTACCAGTCATGTCTGCTGTTTCTGGGATAATATTTGAACGAACACCACTATTGATTGTACCCACAGTAATAACCACAGGTGCAGTTGTTAAATCCATTTGTCTACTTACAATATGTTGTAAACCTTCTACGATTTGAGCAGATGCTGCAATAGGGTCAACGCCGCCCCATGGTTGAGAACCATGACTTCCTTTTCCATTTACTTTAATGGTAAACCAATCTGATGAAGCCATGAATGCTCCAGCTTTATATTTTAATGTACCTACTGGTGTTTGAGAACTAATATGTATTCCAAATACCGCATCAACTTTTGGGTTGTCTAATGCACCTTCTTTAATCATTAATGGAGCGCCACCTTCTTCTGTACCTGGCGCACCTTCCTCTGCAGGTTGAAATAAGAATACCACGGTACCTGGTAAATCTTTTTGCATCGCATGCAATACTTTAGCAGTAGCCATTAAAATAGAAGTATGAGAATCATGTCCACATGCATGCATTACGGGTACTTTCTTACCATCATATTCCGCAGTTACTTTTGAAGCAAAGGGTAGGTTGACTCTTTCATATACAGGAAGCGCATCAATATCTGCTCTTAATGCCACTACAGCACCGGGTTTGCCCCCTTTTAAAACAGCTACAACACCTGTCTTAGCAACAGGATAACGAACTTCTACACCAGGTAAGGTTTTTAAGAAGTCAGCAATATATTTACCTGTATTGTATTCTCTATTTGACAATTCAGGGTTTTGGTGAAAATATCTTCTCCATTGAATTAATTCAGGTTCAACTTTTTCAAGCAATTGAGCATAATTTTTTGGTAGCTCTTGAGCTATTGAACTGCTAGCGATCAATAAGCTCATTGCGAATAGAAGTTTACGCATGTTGTAGGTTTTGATGATGAATATTTTTATTGTAAGGGTTAAAATTAGGCTTTGTATTCTCCAAATACGTTTCTAAGTACATCAGCAATTTCTCCTAAAGTACATTTTGCTTCAACCGCAGCAATAACAGGTGGCATGATATTGTTGCCACTATTCGCTGCATCTGTGATAGCAGCTAAACATGAGGTTGCTAATGCATTATCTCGATTTGCTTTTAAAGCTTTTATTTTTTCAATTTGAGCTTCCTGAATACGAGCATCAATTTTGAAAATTGGAATTTTGTTTGTCTCTTCTGATTGGTATTCATTGACACCCACAATTATTTTATCTTTCGACTCAATGTCTTTTTGATATTTGTAGGCACTATCACTAATCTTGTTTTGCATCCATCCTGATTCAATTGCAGCGACTGCGCCACCCATTTCATCTATTTGTTTAATTAACTCCATTGCTTTTGAAGCAACTTCTGAAGTTAAATTTTCTACAAAATAACTTCCTGCTAATGGATCTGCAGTATCCGGAATACCACTTTCATATGCTACTACTTGTTGTGTCCTTAAAGCGATTGTAGCAGCTTGTTCAGTAGGTAAACCCAAAGCCTCATCAAATCCGTTGGTATGAAGACTCTGCGTTCCACCCATCACCGCTGCGATCGTTTGAATCGTCACCCTAGTGATATTATTTAATGGCTGTTGGGCTGTTAAAGTAGCGCCGCCAGTTTGTGTATGAAAACGAAGCATCATTGCTTTTTCATCCGTTGCACCTAAGTCCTTCATCATTGTTGCCCATATACTTCTCGCTGCTCTAAATTTTGCAACTTCTTCAAATAAATTGTTATGTGCATTAAAGAAGAAGGAAAGTCTTTTTCCAAATACATTGATATCTAATCCCTTTGCCAAAGCAGCTTCAACGTAAGCTTTACCATTACTCAATGTAAATGCAATTTCTTGCACAGCAGTACTACCAGCTTCACGAATATGGTAACCAGAAATAGAGATACTATTCCATTTAGGTAAGTCTGTGCTACACCATTCAAAAATATCTGTTATAATACGCATTGAATGTCTTGGAGGGTAGATATAAGTTCCTCTTGCTGCGTATTCTTTCAAAATATCGTTTTGAATAGTACCTGATAATTGTTTTAAATCAATTCCTCTTTTTTTAGCTACAGCAACATAGAGTGCCAATAGAATAAAAGAAGTGGCATTGATTGTCATTGAGGTACTGATTTTATCTAATGGAATATCATTGAATAAAATTTCCATATCTTCTATAGAACAGATGGATACCCCAACTTTTCCAACTTCACCATCTGCAAGTGCGTGGTCTGCATCATAACCAATTTGAGTAGGAAGGTCAAAAGCGACACTTAAACCCATCACACCTTGAGATAATAAATAATGGTAACGTTGATTACTTTCTTGTGCAGTAGAAAAACCTGCATATTGACGCATTGTCCAAAGCTTTCCACGATACATATCATTTTGAACCCCTCTCAAATAAGGGAATGTACCTGGATTGGGAATTGTTTGCGCCGCTTCGGGAAGGTCTTCCGATGTGTAGACCTTCTTAATCTCTATACCGCTGTCCGTTTGCTTCTTATTAGATTCCATAGTTCAAATTACGAAAAATTGGTTGTTTTTGTACCTAATAATTTTTCTATTTTCGAAAAATTGGAGCAAGGACTATAACTGGATATGTCTTAATTTTACAGTACCAAACAGGTATTGATTTTGTTCAATGCTTGTATAAAAAATTACTACAAGATGTCTACAATAACAGATACATTAGCAACACCAGTAACATTTACTGCAGGAGCAATAGAAGAATTACATCGTTTAATGAACGCACCAGATTTTGATCAACAACAAAGATTAAGAGTGGGTGTTAAAGGAGGTGGTTGTAGCGGAATGACCTATGTGTTAGGTTTTGATGTACCAACTGATAAAGACCTTCTATTTGCAATTGAAGGTATCCCATGTTGTATGGAAACGGCGCATCAGATTTATCTTTATGGAATGCAAATTGATTGGCAGGGTGGTTTAAACAGTAGAGGTTTTACTTTCACCAATCCAAATGCATCTAGTACCTGTGGATGTGGTACTTCTTTCGCAGTTTAATTTTTTTTTAAATAGTATTACTAACAAAAAAAGCCCACTAAAAAAGTGGGCTTTTTTGTATTCAATCCTTTATAGTCTAAGCATTGTTAGCGCTATGTTTTTTTGCTTTTGGCTCTGTTCCTAATGGCTTGTTCTTAGCAAAATCTACTAATACTGGAGCAGCAACAAAGATAGAAGAATAGGTACCTGTGATCACACCAATCAACATTGCGAATGCAAAACCTCTTGTTACTTCTCCACCAAAGATGAATAAGATTAAGATAGTCAAGAATACAGTCAATGAAGTCATGATTGTTCTAGATAATGTTTGGTTGATCGCTTTGTTAATGATTGTAGCATTGTCTACACCTTTCATTAAATGACTGTCCTCACGGATACGGTCATAAACGATTACTGTATCATTCATAGAGAAACCAATAACCGTTAAGATGGCTGCAATGAAATGCTGGTCAATCTCTAATGGGAATGGAACAACTTCTCTTAAGAAACTAAATACAATCAATGTTACGAATACGTCGTGTAATAAAGAGAAGATGGTTCCTAAAGAATATCTCCAATCACGGAAACGTATAAAGATGTATAAACAAATAGCAATCAATGCGAAGATGGTTGCTTTTGTTGCACCCGCTTTTAAATCTTCAGAGATAGAAGGCAATACTTTTTGTTGCTTTTGCTTGTATTGTTCATCAAATTCTTTAAAGGTAATGCCAGCAGGTAATTGTTTGCTTAAACCTTTGAATAATAATGCTTCTACTTCTTGGTCAATATTATTGCCTTGATCTTTGATCTTATATGAAGTAGTGATATTGATTTGGTTTTTAGTATCTACCGTTTTAATGATCGGCGCTTCACCAAATACAGCTTTCAATTCGTTTCTAACTTCTTCGATATTTACAGCTTTGTCAAATTTAACAGTGAAGCTACGTCCACCAGCAAATTCAACACCTTCGTCAAATCCGTTGAAGAAAGAAGCAATACCACCAATTAATACAACGACAGATAAAATATAAGCGTACTTTCTGAATTCAATGAATTTGAAATTTGCATTCTTGAAAATACCTCTTGATACAGCTGTGAAATATTCAAAGTGTCTATTCTTGCTTGTGTAGATATCAGTGATTAATCTTGAAACTAGGATACCACAGAACAAGGATAATAAGATACCAATGATTTGTGTTGTTGCGAATCCTAATACAGGACCTAAACCGAAGTAAGCTAAGATAACCGCAGTTAAAAGGGTAGTAACGTGCGCATCCAATACTGGAGACATAGAACGCTTATATCCATCTGCTACTGCTAATTGATAGCTCTTGCCCTTGGTTAATTCCTCTTTAATTCTTTCGAATATAATTACGTTCGTATCAACGGCCATACCAATAGTCAATACTAAACCGGCAATACCTGGTGCAGTTAATGTAAATCCTAATGCACTTAAGATACCAATTGTAAATAATAAGTTTAAGATCAATGCGATATTCGCAACCCATCCACCTGTGTTAAAGTAAATCAACATTAAGGCAAAGATTACCAAGAAAGAAACACCAAATGCCATTGCACCACCTTGGATAGAAGCGTTACCTAAAGTAGGACCTACTTGTTGGTCAGCAACAATTTTAGCAGGAGCAGGTAATTTACCGCTCTCTAAAATTTGAGCTAAATCTTGCGCAGTCTTTAAAGAGTAATTACCAGATATTTGAGAGTTACCAGTTGTAATTGCATCATTCACATTTGGAGCAGAGTAAACGATATTATCTAAAACAATTGCAATAGGCTTGCCAACGTTTTTAGAAGTCATCTTAGCCCAAATGCTTGTTCCAATTTTATCCATGTTCATCTTGATCGCCACTTTACCACGCTCATCAAAATCTTGTGTTGCATTAGCAACATGATCGCCTTCTAATTCAGCTAAACCATTTTCCAATGTTTTGATTGCATATAAAGGTAAAACGTCTTTTGCTTTAGGATCAGATTCATCTGGTTTACCGTACATGAATACCAAGTTCGAAGGGAACTTAGATTTTACTTCTGGTAAAGCTAAATAAGCATTCAATACAGCCGAATCTTTTTTCAATGTATAACCAATCTCAGCAGGGAAAATGTATTGACCATTTTTTGATTGATATGGTTGAGTAAATTGAACAATTTTTAACAATGGATTTTTCGCTGCATTTGCTTTTGCAGTATCAATTTTTGCAACAGCAGAAGAATCAACGATGCCAGCATTGCTTAATTCAATTGCTTTGTCAGCAGCTAAAATGCCACTTTGGAAATCTTTATTTTCTAAAGTGTATACTTCAAAGAATTGAAGGTTCGCAGTAGATTGTAAATAAGATCTAACACGCTCTTTATCAGAGATGCCAGCTAATTCAATATTGATGATACCTTTTGCTGGATCTGGGTTGATTGTTGGAGACGCCAAGCCAAATCGGTCAATACGAGTAGTTAAAATCTTATAAGTATTGTTAAATGCTAAAATAGATTGCTCTTGTAAATAATTAATTACAGTTGCATCTGATGCATCAAATTTTAATTTACCATTGCTTCTGCTAGCGAATAATGGGGCCAATTTCCCAGTAGGGTTGATCGCTTTATATTCGTTTGTAAACAAAGTAATTAAGTCAGCATTGCTGTTTGCTTTTTTATTTACTGCATTTGTTAGTGCGGTATTAAATGCAGGCTCCTTAGAGTAATTAGCCAATGATTTGATTAGACCATCTAATCCAACTTCCATTGTAACACTCATACCACCTTGTAAATCAAGGCCTAGCATTAATTCATTTTCTTTTGCAGCACCATAAGTTGTCAAACCAAAGAAAAGTTTTGTGTCTTTGGTACTGTCTAATAAACGCTTGTAATACACTTTCTTAGCATCATTGATGCTATCGTTGTATAACAATTGTTGGTCTTTATCACTTGGATAAACCTGTTCAGCTTTAGGTAGTTTGTTGACCCAAGCCGTTGCTTTAGCATCCATTGCTTTTTCGTGTGTTCTAACGAACCAAGTAAAAGACAATTGGTAAAGACAAATTAAAATAAGCGCAAATGTGAAAAAGCGCACTAATCCTTTGAGTTGCATAATAGTTTGATTAACTGATTTTTAGTCGGCAAATATAATGGAAAGAGGGGATAAATAGGCCTAAAAGCCATTATTTTACAGCCGTTAATTTAACATTAAATATCAACGGAGTACTTGCTGGAATACATCCACTTCCAGTAGATCCATATGCAAATGAAGAGGGGAGAAACAGATTTATTTCACCTCCTTCACCAATTAAAGGTAATCCGAATTGCCAACCATAAATTAGTTGACCTAGGTTGAAAGTTTGATTATTTGCTCTCTCAAATTCGTTTTTATTTAAAAAAGTACCTATGTAATCTATTGTAATTAAACTACTTAAGTTAGGCTTGTTGGTATTGCCTGGTTTCACAATTTGGTAGTAAAAACCTTTTGTATCTTTTATGAAACTAATGTTATTGGTTGTCAAATATGTTGAAATTTGTTCATCTTCTGATTTTGTAGAAACTGGGGCAACTGGGCAAGCTGTACTATTTTCAGATTTACTACAACCCATTTGTGTATAAATGATAAAAAATAGGGCGAAAATGGCCAAAATGGAAGAAAAACTGGCCTTTTTTGTTGATTTTAAGGTAAAAATACTCATTTTTTGTTTTTTATATGTTTTAGTTCTTGATATCTCTGTTCATTCATTTCTGAGGTAAATTGTTGGTAAAACCAGCCAATACCAATTGAAATGATTAGAATGGCAATAATAATCCATAATTCGTTTCCTCTTCGATTGGCAACCATATTTGCCCTTTCATACCATCCCAATTCAGAAATGACCATTACCAGTACTCCTAAGCTTAATCCAACACTTAACCCACGTAAAAAAGGGCGGCGTTTATAATGGGGTTGAGTTCTTTCTTTTTCCCATTGTTGGTAAAATGCTTCTTCTTCAGGATTGATCATGTAGCAAATTTAATGAACGAGGTTTATAATTAGCACCTATGACGTACATTTAATTACAAATTAACGATTATAGTATATGAAAACATGGATTCAAAAATGGGGTATTAGTATTTATATCCTTTTGTTATCGGTTCACTTGTATGCCCAAATTTTGGGTACCTCATTTAGCACCTTACAATTCATAACCAAGATTTTATTATTGCCGACCTTAATGTTGTTTTTGGCAGTTCAACAGTATGCTCAAGATGCACCTAAAGGGAAATGGTTTGTATTGTTTGCAATGTTCGGATCATTCCTGGGGGATGTGTTATTAAGTTTTGATCATTTATTTATTATAGGGATGGTTGCTTTTATGTCTACTCATTTTTTTAATATTTTAATGTTTCTAAAAATAAATCAGTTCAGCCAACCTAAATCAAATAAGTTTAAAGTCATTGCATTTTTGTTGGGTAGTTTTTGCTGGTTTATTTATTTCCAATTAAAAGATGCAATGGGAGGGTTAATTTATCCTGTGCTTGTTTATATGATTTTAATTTGTGCTGCAGCTTTAATGGCCATACATGCAGGAGGAAATTCAAAAGGAGCACTTATTTCAAAACTGTTTTGGTTTCCTGGAATGCTATTTTTTATTAGTTCTGATGCCGTTTTAGCGTTTAATAAATTTGATTGGTCTATCCATCACCCAATAAAAAATATTGGATTAATCACGATGCTTACTTATGGAATAGCACAGCTTTTATTAGCTAAAGGGCATCAACTTTATTTCACGAAAAAAAATTAGCCAGCAACTTTTATTAGTTGTATAAACTAGCAATAATTAGCCATATATTATTTAGATGCATAAAAAAGGCCCCTCAATAGAGGAGCCTTTTTTTATTAAAAAGCAATGTTGTTGCGTATTTATTTTAGTAACCCATACCGCCCATATCAGGAGCGCCACCTGGAGCTGGCATTTCAGCTTTTGGTTTGTCAGCAATCACACACTCTGTTGTTAACAACATAGAAGCAATTGAAGCTGCATTTTCTAAAGCAACTCTAGATACTTTAGTTGGATCAATAACACCTGCTTTAAATAAGTTTTCGAAAACTTCTGTTCTTGCATTGAAACCAAAGTCGTCTTTACCTTCTTTGATTCTTTGTACAACGATAGAACCTTCGATACCACTGTTCTTAACAATTTGACGTAATGGTTCTTCAATTGCACGACGTACAATTTGAATACCTGTAGTCTCATCGTCATTTGCACCTTTTAATTTATCTAAGCTAGCAACGGCACGGATATAAGCCACACCACCACCAGGTACGATACCTTCTTCAACTGCAGCACGTGTTGCATGTAATGCATCATCTACACGGTCTTTCTTTTCTTTCATTTCAGTTTCAGTTGCAGCACCTACATAAAGTACAGCTACACCACCACTTAATTTAGCTAAACGCTCTTGTAATTTTTCTTTATCGTACTCTGAAGTTGTGTTTTCAATTTGAGCCTTGATTTGAT
>JACCDO012278209.1_pt1 | contig 16977 bp, 13 predicted proteins | sample 7446101 | NCBI WGS metagenome assembly JACCDO01 (sample SAMN15323440, study PRJNA562643) | freshwater metagenome | isolation source: river surface water | place: USA:Blue River Watershed | collected 2017-08-16 | reverse complement strand
GGTATTACATCTCCTGATTTAATTATTTTAACAATTGCTCCAGGACCAATAACATTATCTACAATATATTTAGCATTAAATGCAGTTGCATAAGTAATTTCTGAACCCAATAATTCTACTGTGTTTATCTTAATTTTTGGTTTAATATATTTATCCTTTGAAATTTCCCAAATTACATCAACAACTGTAGATTCAGCAATTTGGTCAGTTAATATTTGCTTAAATGCAAACCCCCATGCTGGATTAGACCCAATTTCTTGAGGATAATATTTAGAATCATCAATAACAACTACACCATCTATCTCATATTTATATTTTTCTCTACCTTTTACTAACATATCAGAAAGTTCATCCATAGTAATTTTTTTTTTCTCAATATAATCAACTGTTCTTGGGACAAATTGTTTTGTTTCAATATATTTTAATTGATCTGAATTTTTAAATTCAGGATACAAAACCCAATAAGCAACAAAATCAATTAATTTAAGCATTTTTGGATCTGGTTTTTTTGTATTTATAATTCCCGAAACAGCATTACGTGCGTTAGCCATTTTGTCAGCTATTTTTTTAAAATTATCTTTAGTCATAATTAATTCTCCTCTAATTGCATCACCTTCTACAAGTTTTAAAGTATTTATTCCCATTGGTTCAATACAATGTGATATATCTTGTCCTTCTATACCATTACCTCTTGTAAACATGTATACTTGACCACCCTTTTTATATAACAATGCGGATATTCCATCTAATTTATAAGATAAAACATATGGACCTGGATAATCTGCAATCCATTTATTAAATGTTCCAGTTGACGGTTTAATTTTATCAAGACTTCCCATGAAATAAGGTAATTTTGTTTTTCCATTGGTTGATTTAATTGGTGCTCCAACTTCTTCGATTTTTGTGTTATAATTTTTTTCATAAAATTCTTTAACATAATCAAACAATTGATCAGAAACCAATGATTGATTTTTATTATAATATTTGTCTACTAAATAATCAATTAATTTTTTTATACTATCTTTATCAAGTGAATTCAATGTATCATCTGGATCTTCCTTAAGTTTAATAATTACTTGGCTAATTTTCATTTGTATATTGAATTATATTAATTTAATTATTTAATATATTTAAATCAATTTTTTATAAAAACTAAGATAAATATGGAGTAAAATCTATTTGACCCACATAGTTATCAATATTAAAAGATTTATTATTTTGTAAATTGTTAAAAATACTTTTAAAAATATCACAGTTTATCAAACAATCTGAGTTTGTTGGTAAACATCCATTATTTTTATCAATGAATTTTATAAACTGATTGAAACCCTTTATTTTATATATAGAGTTAACTAATTCACACATTCCAATTAGATCAATTTCTAATTCAAACATTGATTTATTTTCTTGAACACATTCATATTTTAAAATATTTAATTCTTTTTCTTGATCTTCAGGTTTTTTTAATTTTAAATTATCCCAATAATCTAATTTGTATTTGTCTTCTATATAATCTTTAATAACAATATTTCTGTAATCAAACAAATATTTTTTTAGTTTATCTAATGATGAATTTGATGACACTATCCATTGTATAATTCTTATCATAAAGTTAATAGAATTAATTCTTAAATTTTCATTAGAAAGATTATTTGTAATTAAATTAGATTTTATACCTACAGTCAATTGATTATGTAATCTAACTACTTCATTTTGAACTGAATTTATGTATTTATTTTCTAACATTAGTTCAATACATGTTCTCAAATAATAAATGAAAACTCTAATCAAGTTATTATTATATTTTGATGGGTCATTTAACATATTAAAATTTTTTAACATTACAAGATAATATATATTGTCCATTTTTTTATTATAATTATATTCAAATGTGTTAAAAATCAAACTCATATGATAAGTCCAAAATAATTTAGTGAGATTCCAATGATTTTTATTAATATAAATTGGCAATAAAATATTTGAATCTCCGTGTACTTTATCTATGATTGTGAAATCATTTAATTTTAAACTTTCTTTTTGAGAAACAATTTTATATTCTTCACCATCTTCGAAACCATTTTCATTAATATCATCCAATCCAGATAATACTAATTGATAATAGTCATTTAATGATACACAATTATTTGATACCGATGATACAACTAAATTAGGATACCATTTTACAAGTGTTGAATTCTCATCAATTAATCCCTTATATGCAAATTTAGAAAGAGTAAATTTAATTAAAAATCCAAATGGATTTAATTCATTATATTCATCAATCCAATCAGAAATTGTTAAATTTGAGGTTAAAAAATCTACCGAATCATCAGATATTGAGTCCTTTAATAATTTTTTATAATTTAAAATTTTTTTAAAATCAGGTTCTGTTGTAAGATAAAAACTGGGTATATTAAAATTTTTTAAATTCAAATCAAGATAATAATTAATTATTTTTGGATAAATTTGTTGATAAAACTCCATTATATATTTCAAGTTAGTTTCTGTATGTTCTGTCGGTATAGTGTCTATTGGAACATTTATTGGGCATTTATTGTATTTTCTATCAAGAATTTTTTGAATAGAATTTTTAAAACAACTTATAATATTAGCAATTTTAACATTTTTAAGATAATTCCAGATGTTAAATCTCATTATACTTTTAATATTTGAAAATACATCATCATCTATTTTTTCAATTGATAAAACATATAATTCAAGATTATACATTATGTTAAGATATTTGGAAATAAAATCATTTTCTGATAAGATATCTTTTTTTTGAATTATTAATTCTATAGGCTTGAGTAAGTTTAAATCAAAATTTTTAAAAGTAAAAATATTATGTTCTTTATTAATAATTTTTTCAATTTTATTAATTCTATAATCAACATAAATTTCTTTAACATTTTTTATAATATCTTGTATACATGAATATTTTCCTATATTATAAATAGTAGTAACATAAGTTAACTGTGAAGTTATTGAATCAATTAATTCAGAATTTTTAAGATTAAATCCTAATGAATTTATTGATGAGAATATTACTACCTTATTATCTGGATTATTATTTTTTTGTAAATATTCAAAAATATCTTTTAAATTAGATTTAGGGTATTCTATATATCTTTTATAAATTAACCCATCAATTAAACTAAGAACTTTAATCAAATTTTTTTTTTCTATACTAATTGTACATATTTGAACTGTTGGACCTGTTTTCATAATTGTAATCTTATTTTCTATATCATCATTATTTGAATTAAAAATATTATTTAATTCATAACAGAACCATCTTTTTATTGTATTAATTATAAAAGTATTATTATTAAAAGTAAAATTATCAAATATGTATATTAAATTCATCCTTGTAGTATAATATTATTATAAGTAATATATATATATATCAAATTTTTTCAATGGATTCAAAAGCAATTAAATTATATAAAAAAATTAATAATGAAGATGATGTTTTTGTAATATTTGGTTTATCTTATTGTGGATATTGTAAAAATACAAAAAAATATTTAAAAAGCAAAAACCTTTCTTATAAATATTATAATATTGATGAAGATTATCCAATTTTTTTCTCTTTGATAAAACAAATTACTAAAATTGATCCAAATTTAAATATTAATCCAAATCATAGAACTTTTCCTATGATTTTTTTAAAAAAAAATTTTATTGGTGGATATTCAGATTTAATTAAATTTATTTAGTAAATTAGAAGTTTATTTTTTATCTGAACTTTCATCATCACTATCATCACTATCATCTTCACAAATGACAATCATATTTTTATCCAAAAAATTTTTGTATTCATTGTCTGATTCAAATATTTTTTTTATTATATTTTCTTTATCCATATAAAATTCGGCATCAAACCAATCATTTAAATCATTGTTGTAATTTTCAACATTGCCAATAATTTTTTTGAAAAATTCTATTAATTCATTTGTATCAATTGGTTCTGCTTTATTAACTCTTTTATTAATAAAACCAAATGTATCTTCTACAATTTTTTTTGTTTCACCCAAAATAATTGTATTTGGGATGTTAACTATTTGATTAGTCTTATTCATTATATTTTCAATTTGCATCTTAATATATAATATTGATATACTTATATAATATTTAATTTTCAATTTTTATTGATGAATAATTATTTTTATCAGACTCTAAATTATCTTTTATTTTAAAACTTTCTTTTTCATCGTTATTATCAGATATAACAGATTCTTCTATTATATCTTTTTTTTTTAATTTATTATTATTATCTAAATCTAATATTTCTGAGTGATATATTCGTTGTCTTCCAAATGTATGCATATTAATTTTATCTTTAACTCTTGGATTTGTAGAAAGATATTTATTACCATTTAAATCATTATCTTCCCATAATTTAATTGCTTTTTTAATACTTTGTTTTTCAGATATAAATTTTTTTATAGACATAAAAATTTGGTTCTAATATTTTTAATAATTATAACTTATAATTAGTTATGAACTTAATTTACAGTTTTCAATTTTTATTGAAAATATTAAACTTTGAAAGTAAATTAAATATATTAATTAAAATAGTTAATATATTATAAAAATCAATTTTTGAATAATAATTTTATTAATTTTTCTTTTTAGTTACCTTTTTCGTTTTAATTTCTTCAACTTCAGGTTCTGGTTCAGGCTCTTTAGCTTTTGACTTTTTGCTTTTAGTTGTTTCCTCAACTTTAACTTCTTCTTTAACTATTTCTTTAACAGTTTCTTCTTTTGCTTTTGTTTTTTTAACTTTAGTTGTTTCTTCAGGTTTATCTTCTACTTTGACCTCAACTTCCTTAGTTTTAGATTTTGACTTTTTAATTGGTTCCTCAACTTTAACTTCTTCAACTTCTTTAACTTCTTTAGGTTCTTCAATCTTCTTTGATTTAGTCTTAGCTTTAGGAGCATCAGAAGTTTTAATTTCTTCAACTTCCTTAGTTTCTTTTACAGGCTCTTTTTCATCTTTCTTGGTACGTCCTCGTTTAGATGTTTTTGCTTTTTCACCATCAGATTCATCATCAACAGCTTCATCATCAATAATTTTTTGGATACTTCCATGACCTTTAACCTTTGAATAGATATTATGTACTTCATGAAGCATTTCAAGAACATCATAACGTTCATTGTTTTTTTCATGAATTGCTTTAGAAATAGCTAGATATCTTTCATGAATTTTTTTGGTAATATCAACAAGATCATTTTCATTAAGAGATTGTTCTTTAGTTGATAAATACTTGCTAAAATCTGATTTGGTGCAATTATTAATATTGATAGACATTTATACTATGTTATATTATTTAATTTTTAAATATATTATATTATTTTCAACTTTTTTATATTCTAGAATATTATAGTATAGTATTTGGGTTTACTATTCTAGACCAATCAATATTATATGCATTAGTTAAATATTTTAATATATTATATTGATCAGGTATAATAAAATTAGGTTTACCAATTAGAGTTTCAACAGGTAGACAATCCTTCATATTTTCTTTATTAATTGTTGTATAATAAGCAGTATAATAATCTATTAAATCAGATTTAACATTATTTCCATATAGATCAAGATAATAATTTTTAAGATATTTAGGATCAGAAAGAACTGCAGAATTTGTTGTGTCTGGTGGTAATGTATTAGCAATATTTTTTTTAAATTCTGTAAGTATTTTATTATATTCTTTACTTGCAACTAGATCTAATTTTTCATCATCATTAAGATTTTCAAAAAATTCAGTATTAGTACCACTAACAGAATCAAGTTGGTTAGCACAATCTCTATAAAAAAGTTCAGAAACATTGGTAACAACACCATCTTTTACTTGATAAAATTGATTTGGATTTTTAAGAATTTTTAATTGTTCATCAGTAAAAATAAATTTCTTTTCATCAATTAATTTATCAATTAATTTAATATATTCAGGATTTCTATTTATAATAACAAGTTCATCTAAATCAATATCTTCAATTTTACAATCGTATTTTTTATTATTAGTTTTTTCATCTAGATTATTAATAAAATGAAATATTCCTGCTATTATTAAAATTAATAAAAATAATTTTATAATTGTAGATAATAAATGATTCATTCTTATTTATAATTAAGTTATATAAAAATATATTTCATAAATTAAAATTTATCATTTACACATATAAACTACTTATTACATTTAAAGATATTATTTCATTAGATCTTCTTTCCTTAAATTTTTCAAAAGATTTTTTAATATCGTCATTAGAAATAATTTTATAGTCAGTAGGTTCTCCACAAATAACACGTCTCGAATGAGTATATTTAATATCTTGAATAAATGTTTCAATATCTCCACCAAAATATTTAAAAGCATCTTTATATTTGGTAAAGAATTTATCAAGATCTTCAACATCTTCATCTAACTTCCACCCCAACCTATTAACCTTATTAACAAATATTTTGCATAATTCTAAACCAGAATATGGATCAATTTTAAATCTGAAAGGAAAACGTCTTGGTAATCCAGGATTTGTAGAAAAGAAACATTTTTCTAGCTCATATGAATATCCAGCTATAATGCAAATAAATTTTTTTTTATTGTCAGATAAATTTTGATTTAGTACATCTAAACATTCTTTTGAAAAACTATCAGAATTAGATTCTTTTTTATCTTTTCCAGAACCTAATGAATAAGCTTCATCTATAAATAGAACTCCTCCAATAGCACTGTCAATTATTTTTTGAGTTTTAATTGCTGTATGTCCAACATATTGACCAATTAGATCTGCTCTTCTTGCATATACTACTTTATCTGATTCAAGAATTCCGAGAGAACAGAGAATTTTACTAAGTATTTTTGCTAATTTGGTTTTACCACATCCAGGAGATCCTTCAATTGACATATGAAGCATATTATTATTAGATTCCTCAAATTCCATTAAATAATACAAAATCATATCGATTATTTGATCTTTTATATTATTAAGACCAATCATTTTTTTTAATTTTGTAAGAGGTCCTTTCAATTTGTAAACTTTTTCTAAATTTATATTATAGTAATTATCCTTAAATTTATACATTTTAGAATAAAAAGTATTATGTATTGGATCAAGCTCTTCAATAATACCTTTAATAATAGTTAAATAATTATTAGAAGCATCATTTTCTAAATTTTTCTCAATAAAATTTTTTATTTTTTTAATTCCATCAATTATTTCATTTTTAAATTCATAATCTATATTGTTAATATATTCTCTAATAATTTTATCAGTTAAAACAATATATCTTAACATTTTATGTATAGCATCCAGTTTTTTTGATAAAATTAAAGATTGATTAATATTATTTGAAGAAATTTGAAAAATAGATTCTTCATTTTTTAAAATATCATTAATATTTGAATATACTTCTTTAAATTCATTTTTAAGTGTTTGAAAATTTTTTATTGATATTTTATTATCTTCATTTAATTTATCATTAGACTCTAGACTCAAATTATTTTTTAAAGGGGATTCTGAATTAAAATCAAAATTATATTTAGAATCAGAGATATGATTGTTTTTATTATTTTTTTCATAATAATTACATATTTTTAAAACATCATCGATTGTCTTAATTTCCTTATTCCCTATAATATTTTTAATTGGAACAAAATTAATTTTTCTTTCAGACTTTTTTTTAATAATAATTTCTTTATATGAATGAATTAAATAATCAGAATCATCATCAGAATCTTCTAAAAAACATGAATTTTCATTGTCATTAGTATCCTTTTTATCAATAGATTTTAATGAAGAAAATGCATCAGAAAGTTGAGACTTTTTTTGTTTAATTATTATTATTGGTTTTTTATTATCAGGAGATGAATCTATAACTTCATTCTTTGAAATATTTTTAATTAATTCTTCCATTATTTGTCTATCAATTTCCTTCATAATATCATCTTCAGACATTTTATCTATATTTTTTATTTTAATAAAAATTTTTTTTTGTTTATTTTCTTTATCTTCTTCCTTATCATTTTCATATTTTTCATTAGCTTCCTTATCTTCATTAGTTTTAATAGATTCGTTAATTTTACTAATATCTTTTACTTCTGATTTTACTATAGTATTTTGTTGTTGATATTTTTCCTCTTTATTAATTTTATGATTATTCTTATTATAATTTTGTCCAGATGTTAATTTACCAACATTTTGATGACATAAATTATAATATTGTTCATATCCATAAAAAGGTTGAGGATTATACCAATTAAACATCTGTTGATTAAAATTGGGATTTCCATAAAAATTTGGATAATGTTCATAACAATTTGGATAATATCCATATGTATTAGGAATTTGATATGATGAATTTTTTTCAGATTGAAAATTATTCCATTTTTTATTTTTATTCCATTTTTTAAAATTTCTTTTATTTTGATTTTTGTTATGATTATTATTCATATTTTAATATATATTAATTTGAAATTACTTGTCAAAATCAATTTTTATTTAAATAAATATTGATAGTAGTATATATAATAAGTATGCGTTATACTATAGTTGATCGTAATTTTTTAATTCCTGAAATTATCATTAAAAACGAGTTTTTTGAAGCACTTGAGGAATTATATAAGAAAACATATTTTAGAGATGAAAAATATAATCAAAATATCTATATGATAAAATATTCAGGTGTAAGATATGAAGGTTATATTCAATCTGATGGAAAAAATATTTATGAGATTTTTGAAGGTAAAAAAACAAAATTAGAAATAGATTATTCTTATTTATATATAACACCAAACGAAAAAATTAATGAACCTGATGCTAATTTTACAATTGATTCTAAGCAAAATAATTCTTTAAAAAAAATAGATGTTGTCCAAGAAGTTAAAGACAAAATTGTTGAAACAAAACAAATATCAAATATTAAAAATGTTAAGATAATTTGTGAAGATGATGGAGATAATGAAATGCAACTTAATATTAAAACAAATCCAAATATATCAAGTCAAATAGATATTACTGATAGTGATAGATTAATTGTTTCTAATAGTGAACAAGAGAAAATAAACTCAGATAAAGAAAAGAAAAAAGAAGAATTATTAAAAATATGTGAACAAGTAATGGATATGTATAATTTAGAGTTAAATAAAATTAAAAAGACAGAATTAAATTTAATGTCAATTGATAATAAAATTGATAAATTAATTAAAAAGAAAAGAGATCAAGTATTTGATAATATAACAAGAACTAAAAATGAATTTGAGACATGGAAAAAAATAAAATATGGTATTCCAGTAGATAAACAAGAAATGGTTAGAATGTCTGAAAATGAATTAACAGTAATTAAAAATCCAACAGTTCCAATTTTATTTGCAGCAAAATATAATTACATAGAAAAAATAATGGAAAACCCTCAAGTAAAAGAATTGTTTAGTGTATTGAATCAATTAGATTTAGCAGAATTATATGTTAAGGACAAAATAGATTTATCTCCTCAAGTTATAAAATTTGTTGAAAAATATACAGAGATTTCAAAGAAAGATTTACATTATAAATTTGATCATGATTGGGATTATTTAGATAGTGAATTTGATCAAGTTGAAGCAAACAGTTTATTTAAAAAATCACCAGATGGAAACTAAATTTTTTATTTTATTTTTGTAATTTAAAAATTAATTACAAAAAATATGAAAAATATAATAGGAAAAATATAATAGGATAACTAATAAAAAAATTTTTATATATTAATTAAAAGTGATTTATTATCAAGATTTAAAAATGAAAAACTTTCATCATACATTTTATTTAATACAAAAGAAACTACATCAAAAGATTTGCATATTAGATTTTTATCAATTTGAAATTCAACATCAGGCTTTAAAATTTCAACTAAAGAGTCGTTTCTAGACATTGTATAATTTCTAGTTTCTGTGTCATATATTACAAATAAAAATTTGTTTAAAAACACCCAATTCAAATTTTCCAATTGAACAACATGTAAAGATTCAATTAATTTACCAATATCATTGATGATCATATCAAATACAAAATGATTTTTTTCACAGTTTTTATTTTTATTTTTATGAACCAAACAAGAATTTTCATAATTACAAAATTTATAACTCGAAGTTTTAAATGGTTTAATACTATTAGGATCATAACTATTATCTTTTCGTAAAGGAGGAGCAAAGAAATCTTTTATGTCTTCGCAAGTTGTTTTTAACCATGATAAATATTTAATTATTGAATTTAATTCTTCTTGAGTAAAACAATTTGGATGAATATTTTCATGTGTTTTAATACACTTTCCTCTTATTTGATTTCTAAAATGATTTGAAACTCCAGATAAATAATGAAGAACATTTAATAAATCTCTGGAATTTTTGCATTTGGTGTTAATTTTAAAACAATCTTCTATATTAATCGAATCCTTTTTAACTTGTGGAGTTTCCTCTAGTATTTCTTTTTTTTTGTGTTTCGAAACAATAATGGATTCATCGTTAAATAATGTGGCGTTTTTAACGTCATCTTCAGAGCACCAATCCAAATCCATAATATAATAGATATCTATAAATATTTATATATATTTACTATTTTTTAATTAAATTTACAATTTTTTAATTTAATTAAAAAAATTTATATTATAATTAATATATTATAGTAAAATGGACAAGAAGCAAAATAAAAAGACTGTAAGTAAAAAAAAGGTAGAACCAGATGATACAGAAATTAATAATGTTTTAATGGCAATTGGTAAAAAAACAAAAAACCAAGGTGCTAAACAGTTAGTAAATAATTTTGTAGGAAAAATTAAATCAAAAACTGAAGATGAAGAATCAGTTCAATCTTCAAAATCAAAAAAATCATCAAAAAAAAACAAATCAAAAAATGGATATGAACGTCCAAAAACAACATTTACAGATAATTTAGACAAAGAAGATGTTGAAAAAAAATTAGAAGATTATCAAAAAGTAGATGATTTAACTAAGGTTCCATTAGGAACTCATTTAAGATATTTTACAAAAAAAGATGGTGAATTAATATTTAGAATGGGTGGTGTATTAAAAATAAATAAAGATCTACCTAAATTTGTTATTCTAAAAAATGCAGTAGGTGTAGAATGGTCTGTTCAAGTTGCTGATACTATTTTTTATAAAAAAATGACAATTCAAGAAATTAAAGATGAATATGAAAATATTATTAAAGAACTTAATGGAAAAATAAAAAAGTTAAAGGATAAAATTAGAGAACTTGAAAAATAAAATTTTTTAAAACTTTATTATCATATATATTATATTTTAATATGGATACTAATATTCTATATGATGAAAATACAGATACTTTGTATATACTGATTGAACAATTAGGAGAAGGATCTTTTGCTACTGTATGGTTAGGAATTGAAATAACCAAATTTACTTATTATGTAAAAATTAAAAGACCTTTTGAAATTAATCTACGAGCACTTAAAATTCATTTGGATGACAGTTTCGATGAAGGAATGTTAGAAACAAAAATTAACGAAATATTAACTTACAATGGAAAAAAATCTAATTTGATTAATTATCCATTAGGACATTTTATACATGATGAAGTTCATGTCATTGTTATTTATGAACTTGGTTTAGGTTCATTATATGATATTCTTAAAAAGTTTAATAGAAAACTTGATATAAAATTTGTAGAAAAAATAATTCCTCAGATGATAGACTCTATTAAATTTGTGCATAAATGTGGATATATATATACAGATGTTAAACCAGAGAATTATTTACTTATGGGAAAAACTCAAAGACAAAATGATATAATTGCATGGACAAAAAAATATAATCTTGTTGAAAAATTTAGAAAATTAAGTAACATGAAACAAATTAAAAAAGATGAAATAGTTGAATTAGTTCAGGAAAATATTTATAAATTTTTAAAGGAATTATCAAATAAATTTGGAATAAAAGATAATATAATGGGAGAAGATGACGATTGCGATTCAAATTCTAAATCTGAATCTGATTCAGATTCAAGTACAAATTCTATTTCTAGTTCATATGGTGTACTAGATTTTGAAAATTATATAGGTTATGATTCAGATTTTGATACAGATTGTTCGTCATATAATTCTTCAGAGGGAGAATATGAAGATGTTCAAGATGAATTTCATACAAGAGAAATTTTAGAATATTTAAATGCTAGAGATTTACAAATAGCAAAATTACAAATAACAGAAATAAATACTAAAAAATCCGAAGATAAAATAGATGAAACAAATAAAGAGTTAATTGCTTGTATGGAAAATCCAGTTGTCAAGTTAATGGATTTTGGATTAATTGAAAAACATGGATCACGTAATCATACAATAAATACCAGATATTACAGATCACCCGAAATTGTTTTAGGTATGGGATTTGATATACAATCAGATATTTGGTCTTTAGGGTGCTCGATTTATGAATTAGTTATGGGAAAAATAATGATTGATGTTGAAAAAAATCCTTTATCAGAAAAATATGATAAAGATCTTGTTAATATCAAAATGATAATAGAAAAAATGGGAGAATTAAATTATAAAAAAATAATTAGTATGATTTGTAATTCTCCGAGAAAAAATAAAATATTAAATAAAAATCAAACATTAAAATTTTTTCCAGAAATTAAATTTGAATATTGGGAGTCTGATATTATGGGTTCAGTTGATCCAAATTATATAGGAATAAAAAAAATTATTGAAACAATACACCGTATGTTAAAAATTAATCCTAAAGAAAGAACTTTTTAAATTTTTCATCTAAATTTTAGATAAATCTTAGATAAATAAAAATTTTTGGAAATGTACTTTGATATGCAATAATAAATTAAATTTTAGCCCAAGCCAAAACTAATACTAATACGTACATTACCTCTTGCCATTCCAACTGATTCAACTTGGCCAAAATTAATATTATGACCATTTGGTGTCTTATAACCTCTCTTCATAGAATAATTACAACAATCAACCTCTTTTATTAAAGCATCCTCTACATTATTAGAATGTATTTTATTTATGTGACAATTTTTTTTAACAAAAATCACAATAAATCCAATTAATTTTTTTATTATGTTTTTTATTTTATAAATAATATTTTTATCAGAAATTTGTATATTATATTTTTTTAATAACATAGTGGTATATATATTTTTATAATCAGACATTTTATTAATATTATATTTTTTAGAACTTATTTTTTTAACAAGTGTAGAAAGATTATTTATTTCCCAAATTAAATAGTTAACAAGATTTAAGTTTTTTGATTTACTTTTTTCGTCACCAAGTAAATCATTATCAGTTACAAATTTAAATGTTTTATCTTTTTGATTTTGACTATAATTCTTTAGTTCCTCACTAAAAATATTAGCATGGATTTTAAACTCTTCACAGTTAAAAATATTTATAAGATCTCTAAAGTTCATTACGTCTTGTTTACTTAAAAGAAGATATCTATTATCGTCTTTGGTAATACCATCATCAGCAATTTTGCTAACAATGTATTGTATACCTTTATAACTCATAATATGAGTCCCGTATTTAGATAGATTACTATCATCGATAGTAATATCTTGTTTTCGTTCAGCTTGCCATACTTGGTTGTCCATCATAATAATCATTATTTTAGGATCAAAAAATTGTTCATTAAGGATTTTATTCATAAAATGAATTATAATATAGTATATTTATTAGCAAGGCTCAGATAGTCATTTATATCAATTTTTTTCAATTTTTTATCATTAAATCAACTTGTATACTATATTTAATATACTATATAAGTAATTTTATTATATATATAAAAATGTAAATATCTAATTAAATATTATTAAGCATCAATAGCATTAACCACCTGTTCATCTTTGTCTCTAACAATAATACCCTTAATACAAGATGGTTTAACCACACATTGTTTTTGCTCTCCAAAGAATTCAAGTAATTTTTTAAGAGCAGGTGGTTTTTGTTCATATGCTCCAGAATACCATTGTTTGAAAATTTCCCAAAGAGTAACCTTGTCTGTTTGAGCTCTTTGGTCAAAGACAACATATTGATTCATGAATTCAATAAATATATTTGAATCACATTCATATTTCTTGGTAGCTAATTTGACACGTTCAGGTTCCATCTCATCTAAATCTCCATCTCTATATAATGGATAATAAACATTAAGAAGTAACCATGTTAAACCTTGATTCCATGTTTTAAGTTTTTCTTTTACAGTTTTATCAAGTAGTTGTTCATTAGGACCAGATGGTTCACGAACGAATTTTTGTTCAAAAGGAATAACTCTGATACGTCTCCATACACCACCATCACCGCCATCAGGAATATTTGGTAAATGATTGCATGCAAGAAGTAATTTAAATTGAGGAACATAATAAAATGGTTCACCATATAAAGGTCTTACTTGGATTTCATCTTGACCTGTAATACTTTTGATAAAACCTAAATTTAATTTATCATCACCGTTAGTTTCTTGCAAACAAATTGAACGAACACCAACTTTATCTGCTAATTCAGGAGTAGCTGATGAACTATTACCTCTCTTTTGAGTAATTGCAGTTTGATCAAGTGAACAATAATATTGACCCAATGTGTCTTTAATAAGCCCGATTAAAGTACCTTTACCGTTAGAACCATTACCTGTCCAAACCATGAATTTTTGATCTTTATTGGAACCTTCAAAAAGTGATGCAAGATAACACATAATATATTTTCTCATGTCATCTTCAGGTTGAATACTTTTAAAGAATTTTTCAATATCTCTAATCATTGGATCATCTCTAGTGAATTCTCTATATTTATAGAGAGTAGATTTAGATACAAGATCATCTGGATAACCTGGTCTAAATTTGCCAGCAACTAAATCATAAACACCATTCTCAAATCCAACAAGATAATTATTTTGATCGAGACCTTTATCAAAGTTTCTTGTATAGAATTTTTCTTTACAAGCCATCATAATTTTCTTTTTATATGTAACATCTCTTAAACTATCAGCAATCTTTTTAATTTCATTACCTTTTTTATTAAAAAGATCACTTTGGATGCCATGTGATGCTCCTGATTTTAAGAAATAATCAACTGCTAATCTTTGAAGTTTTACAGATACTTCACTTGATAAATTTCTTGATAAAGTTACATCTTCATCTAATTTGGTCCATTTATGACTTTTAAATTGCCACCATTCATTTTTTTTATATGAACTGCAAACAAATTCATGTTTATACATATTATAAATTATTTCAGCAACATCATCATGTCTTGAAATATCATTTGTTTCAAGTGAAGTATAAAGAGTTTCTTTTTTAAATTGTTCATATCCTTCTGGATTATCTTCTTTGGCCCAATGATAAAGTGAACCGATTGTAAACCCAGTGACTTGATCTCTTGCAATGATTTTATCACAATCCCTCCATACTTTTTCACAACAACCATCTTTATATTTAGCTGGAGCTTTCTTTGAAAAAGCTATAAATTCAGGAAGAAGTGTTTGACTAGTATCATAGAGTGCCCATCCGACCCTAATCCAATCATCATAACCATATGCTCTATCTGGTTTTAAAAGTTTAATTAATTTTTTAGCAATAGTTATATTTTTATCAGAACCATCATCAACAACCTGTTTAATTTTATTAACTTCTTCATTTTTTTTATTCCCAACAGATTTTTCTGACTCATCATCTTCATTTTTAATAAAAACTTTACCAATATCTATTTTTTTATTAAATGTTTTTGTGATATACTTATTTTTAATTTTATCAAGTCTTTTTTTGATATCCTCAGATTCTTTTAATTCAACACTTGATTCCTCGTTACCTCTAATTGAAAGAATTTTAATAATTTTACTTAGACTAGGTCTATCATCATCATCAACTTTAGATCCATCAGCATTAAAAATATATGATAATTGATATACATTCCATTTTCCATTAATATATTTTCCTGAACCATAAAGAAACCATTTGTTTCTTAATATTACTGATTCATCAAATACATCATTATGAATTTCTTCTTTTTCAATATCACTTAACTTATCGTAGTAATTTATGACATCATCTTCTTCTTCATCAATCATTTCTGATTCATCACAATTTAGTAGATTTTCAGTATCATTATCTTCACGATCTTTTGCTTTTTGAACTGCGATTTGTGTTTTAGATAGAACATTAAATACTTCGCTAAATAGATTTCTTTTTATTATTTCTCTTTTAGATTCATCATAAATTAAGAAACGTTGTTCAGAAGGAACTACAATATTTGGATAATGAATATGAAAACCATCAGAATAACATTTTTTTTCTGGTAATTGAAAAGGTTCCTTTTTCATCAACACATATGCAGTTAACATATCATCATCATCAATTTCATAATATTTTTTTATTATATTGTTAATAATTTCGACAACAATTAACGTGTCATCAGATGTGATTGTTCTGTTTTTACAAACTTGTTTTAAATCATAGTCAAGAATTAATGGACCTAAATCACAAGGTTTTTCTAAAATTGACATTCTTCCAAAATTAGATTTGCAATCAGCTATATATAATTCTAAAAATTTTTCATAATCTTCATCTTCTACTTTAAAAAGCACATTTGGCTTTTCAGAACTTGATGTCCAAACCATATGGGTTTCTTGTTTTGATCCATAAGCAACATTATTACTCGCTATAAATTCAGATAAATTATTATATTGTCTTGTTTTACTTACGGTCTTTTGTTTTTCCAGACCAGAATTATTTTTATTATTATTTATTTTATGCTCTGGTTCGTCTGATATACTACCTTTTAAAGACATTATTATCTATATTATTATATAATAATTTTATATTAAAATCAATTTTTTTATTAAAAATATTCGTAAAGCCTCTATAACCTTATGTTTCTATGATAATAGACTAGACCAGACGAGAAAAAATTATTTAAAAATATTTATCAGATCATAAAAAAAATGAATT
>JACCDO010402998.1_pt1 | contig 16977 bp, 9 predicted proteins | sample 7446101 | NCBI WGS metagenome assembly JACCDO01 (sample SAMN15323440, study PRJNA562643) | freshwater metagenome | isolation source: river surface water | place: USA:Blue River Watershed | collected 2017-08-16 | reverse complement strand
TAGGTATCTACGTGTAGCTAACATCATACAATCTTCAGAACCTTGAACCGAACCCTACCAAGGACCAGGAGCTTTAGGCCCTCAATCAAAGATCGCTTGAATAAACAAAAGGAAAGGAATTGAAATTGACCTAAGATGTTTTCAATTCCATTTTCAGCAAAGAAAGATACTAGTGCTCGCAAGCGAGCATCTAGCAGTAGTATGAGTGATAGACGTCTAATGTCAGTAGAAATTAAAGAGGCGAAAGGCTTGATGGGAGTGACAAAAGTTGGAGGGAATCTTACGAGCTATCCATACGTTCAATTAAATTTACTTGATTTAGGTGGAAAGAATATTAATAAAGAGTCATTTAAAACGGAGATATTGCAAAATACAATTGATCCCGTATGGAATGAAATTTTTACCTTTGGAAAATTCGCAAATTTAAATTCTACTTCAAACTTACCATCGCTATCTGTTGCTGTTTTCCATAAGGCGGCATTTAGTGTATCCGAAACACCGTTAGGAGTTGCTACGATATATCTGGATACTATTGATGCTAGTGGAGATGTTACTGATTTATGGTATCCATTAGAAAAGTCGGGACGTATGACACAAGTTTCAGGACAAATACATGTAAGGTTAAAGTTTTCGGGGGCTGTTACTGTAACAGCGGATGTTGAAACAGAACCTCTTATTGATGTCTTTGAGGGTGATAACACCGAACTTGATGGGGATCAGAGTCCTAATGAGCTTGTTGTCACAGTTATTCAAGCTAGAAATTTAAGTCCAGTAGATTCGAACATACTTGGAATGGGTAGTTTAGGATTGGGTAGTAAATCTGCCGATCCCTTAGTGCGATTGAAGTTAACCGGATTTCAAAATCAAGAAACGGATCATATATCCAAGAATCTCAACCCAGTATGGAATAAAAAAATTACTTGGTCTTCGGTACATGATGAGCAACTTTCCCTAACTGCCATCGTTGAAGATTACAATAAACTTAGTACTCGTGGTCATATCGGTAGGTTTGTAGTACCATTAAATGACGTTAAAGATAAAAAGGTGTTGAAAAAATGGTTCAAACTTAAGAATCGAAATCTAGAAAGTGATGGCGTTGAGCGGGGTGAGTTGGAATTAGCTATATTATGGCGTTATAATCCAGCTGTTGCGATAGCCGAACAGAAAAAAAATGAAAAGTTCAATAAAAGTGCTTATGGAAAACTAACACGTGCGGCTGGCAATGTTTTACAAACAATTGGTATTAAAGATGACGAATCTGAGGAAGAAGCGGATGAGGATGTTGCGGAACAACCAGTACCTGAAGAGACAGTTGAACAGAAAAAAGAGAAAAAAGAGGCCGAGGAGAAACTAAAGGAAGAATTAAATTCAATTGAAGTAAAATCGGGTGACTACCAGGTGCAAGTGCATATTATAGAAGCAAGAGATTTAAAAGCTGAAAATTATGATGGAACTTCGGATCCAATTGTTTACATTGAATGTTTAGGTCAAAAACAGAATACAAAGACATTATATGCGGTAACTACTTGCGTATTTGATGAATTGTTTATTTTCAATTTCAAAGAATTGGATAAAGATGCATTCAGTGAAGGCCTTATTCGAGTCTCTATTTATGACGTCAACTCCAATCCGTTGCAGAAAAATACTATGATCGGATCATTTATGGTAGATACTATGCACGTATACAGTGCAAATAAAGATCATGAAATGTATCGTAAATGGGTCCCGCTTATGGATGACGAAGATGCCGATGATATTGGTGTTCAAGGATATTTAAAATTGTCGGTTCAAATTATTGGACCCGGTGAGAAATTAAAAGTTCATAATGAAGACGAAGAATTAGCCAAAGAAAGAACTCGAGAGGCTGCTGCAGGTGGTGATATTGGCAGTTTGTGCTTGTCAACTCCAGTAATGACAAAAACATGGAATTATGTGGTGGTAACTGTATATCGATGTGAGTCATTACCGGTTATGGATGGCAAAGTTGGAATTGGTTTTGCAACTGCTCAAAGTGCAAAAACAGATGCTTTTTGTCAGTTAACATTCGGAGGTGGTAAACCTATTAAAACGAAGAAGAAAACTGTTTATGGTGACACAAGTAGTGCTATTAATCCGGTGTTTAATTATGAATTGTGGTATCCTGTCAGTATTCCCACCATGACTCAATTCATAAAATTTAGTGTATGGGATTGGGATCCCGAGAAAAACGAATTAATTGGTAATATTTCTGAAAAAATGAATCGTATATTACAGTTGCAGTCCAAACAAGGAGTTGGAGGTACTTTTTGTCAATGGTACAATATGTATGGTGCACCTGAATTTAAGACAACTACCGACTTGAAGGGTAATATTACTAAAGGAGCTAAAATTGTTGGCGATTTAGCCAAAAGTGCGCTAAGTGGAGAGGTGGATCCATATACGTTGTACAATAATCTCCCAGAACAAGGATCATCTTTCAGAGGTCGTGCACTACTCCGATTTCGTGTTGAAACTTCTAGACCTCCTGGTAAGTATGATACCCCAGAAATAGTTCCATTTCGACGCAAAGTAAAATCGTTAACAAAGCAACAAGAACCTATTGTTACTGAATATATACTCCAAGGATTAGTTATTAGTGGTACAGAATTACCTTCATTTACTACATTAGGTCTCAGTGCTGTTACGAGTGTTGGTCAAAAGAAGCAAGATCTACGAATCAAGATAACCATAGGGCACTATGAAATTATTACAAAACCAGCTAAATATGAAAAAGGAGTTTGTCGATGGAATGAATATATCAAGAGTGATCCACTCTTACTCCCTGTACTTGTGGACCAAATTCCTGATATTTTCATCTATGTTTTAAGAGAAGATAACAAACCAGTTGTCTTTACTCGTTTAAAACCAGTTGTAAAGGGCGAGTTGTTAGGTTTTAGTCAGCCTTGTCAATGGTTCTTGATGAGAGAGGATAAAGTTATCGATGCATTAAATGATGGTGATTTTCCAGGCAATGTTTTGCTCAAATTAGGTTTTGGTAAAGTTGCAGATTCTGTAGCAGTGGAAGGAGAGTGGCAACGATCATTACAGGCTTCTCGTAGCACTGCACCATATCAATGCAGAGTTCATATATATCAAGGTCGTAATATGCCAGCTGTTGATAGCAATGGATTATGTGATCCATACGTTGTAGTTAATCTTCTAGGCCAGGTCAAAAAGTCTTCAATAAAGTACAAGACATTATTTCCATCGTATTATGAGACCATCATATTTGATGACGTTAATATTAGTGACAGTAACAATTTCATGTATGCATCTATGATCAACTTTCGTGTTTATGACAAAGATGACTTTGACAAAGACGATTACCTTGGTACATTTGGATTCAATCTCAGAGATGCTAATGTCACAACAGATATTTCATCTATAAGCGATCCGAAGTGGTTTGACTTGTTTAAGGAAGTTCCTAATGATGCTGATGGTCAATTGTTGATAAGTGTACAGCTTATACCATTAACCGTTGCAAGCACTGATACGTTAAAACTACCATCACCATCTATTGTTCCAGAATTACGTGATGCATTTGTTGAAGTTATAGCAATTGGTATTCGTGATATGGCGCCGTATAATTTTTTACCAATGCAATCTCCTTTCCTTGAAATTGAAATTGACTCATTTGGTAATAGACAGTTAACTTCTACCACAACTAGCAAAAAACCGACTCCAAGTAATCCAAATTTTTTAGAACGAATGTGTATTCCTGTTAAATTACCAATGAAATCGTTGTTTGCACCGCCGCTTCAACTCAGAGCTAGGGATAGTCGCCTCGGTGGGTACCTAAAACCTGTTGTTGGTGTTGGCACCATAGATATAGTGAACAAAATACCATGGTGTTTAGATACATACAAACCTCCTCAGTCACAAATTATAAAAGCACCAGTATCAACTGAAGTCGCAGCAGCTGGTATAACTGATGAAATATCCGTTCCGGGTGCTAACAAAGATGAAGTCGCCATGAAAGCACAATCCCTACTAAAAAATCGTGCAAATCAAGTATCAACCGATGATTTTGTTGCATCTCTTCCACCTGAAGTATTATTGGACGAGTTTGTAACTGCTAGAAAGAAAGATGAGGACTCTGGAGCTGGTATATTTGGTGCATTGCATCATATTCACACTCATGAAAAAGCCAAGAAAAAGACAGGCATAGACGCAGTATTCACCAATGCAGACCTCATTGAAGAGGAAGACGATGTTCCTCCTGAGTGGATGAAAAATCGTCAAGTATTAAGTAATGACTTAGAAAGTGAGTTGGTTACAACGCCATTTGAAACATATGAATTAACTCGTGGTCAAAAAAATGGTTTATTAGGTAGCACTTTGAAGGTGGTAGGAATATTTAAAGGTATCGTTCGTATTATTGAAGACGCTGATGCCGAACCTTTATTTAGCAAAGATCAAATGAAAGATCTCTTCAAACCACAAAAGTATAAGGTCCGTTTATATTGTATTAAAGCTACCAATCTTACCCCAATGGATGTAAGCATATTCGGTAGGCCTGCAAAATCTGATCCATATATCAGAGTTAATCTTGGAAAGTTTAAATTCGATGATAGGGATAATGCTATAATTGATTGCACAGATGTAGATTTATACAAAGTAATAGAGTTGGACGCAGAGTTACCAGGCACCTCGCAACTTTCAATAGAAATCATGGATAAAGATGACTTCGGTTCTATATCGGATGATTTGATCGGCAAAACAATTATTGATTTAGAGGATAGAATATTTGATACTAGATGGCAAGAGTTAGGCAAAGAAAGTGAGTCTATACCTGCTGATGGTGCTGGTAAAAGACGCTGGCATACCAAGCCCCTAGAATGTAGATCAATATATACACCCACTAATAAATGTCCTCAAGGTGTTTTACACTGCTGGGTAGATATCATGAAACCAGAAGTCGCTCTAGTATTTCCTCCAGACGATGTTTCATTACCCCCAAAGCAAATATTTGAGGTTAGAGTAGTGATATGGAAGAGTAAAGATGTTCCTCCAATGGACTCGTTTGAAGGAATGAGCGATTTATTTGTTAAATGTTGGCCTGAAGGTTGTAAGCCTCAAGAAACGGATACTCATTGGAGATGCAAGAAAGGTAAAGCATCTTGGAATTGGCGATTACTTTTTGATGTAGAATTAGGAAATAGTACTAGGGCTATGAAATTTCCATACTTACATTTTCAACTGTGGGATCGAGACGTTCTTAAATGGAATGATTGTGCTGGTGAGGGTGTTATTGATTTGGGTAAATATTATCGAAAAGCGTATAAAAACAATATTGCAATTAAATTGTTTGAACAAAAAAAAGGAGCCGCAGCAGCTAGAGCTAAGCGCGAGAAAGAAACGTCAACCAAATCAAAGCGGTATGAAGATAATGGGGATGATATCGCACCACCAGAGTTACCAAGTATTGACAGCACTGTTCCAACTACACCTGATGCAGCAATAGTTGGTGGAAGTAATCCAAATTCTGCTGCGGTAACTTCAAATGATAGAGTATATGACAGTGATGATGATGATGATACACATCAAGTTATTTCTCCCATCAAGTCCACCGTTGCACCAACAGCGATTAGTAATACGAACTCTAAATTTGAAATAAGTAAAGATAAGAAAGTATCCAAGGTTGTTGATGCTGAGAAGAATACGAAATCGTGGTTTTGGAGTAGCAAGAAATCTGATGATGCGGATCAACCATTACTTAAGGATGGCGATGCAAATGATTTATCTGAGGAGAAAGGCGAAGAGAAGAAAGATGACGCTGACGATGAAGATACGAAGGAATTCATCCAATCTATTAAAGCAATGACTGGATTATGGGATGAAGATCCACCAGATTCATCATGGTATAAAATAGAAAAAACAGATCATAATGGTGGCAAACCAATTCCTATGGGTCAAATTTGTTACAGTGTTCAAATTTGGCCAAAGGAAAAGGCTGTTTTAATGCCCGTTGGTTCTGGTCGCAATGAACCAAACACAAATCCATTCTTACCACCACCAGTAGGTAGGTTAAAGTTTTCATGGAATCCATTTGTATTAGGATCACAATTGTGTGGACCAAAATTATGCGCATATTTCACTTGTTGTCTAATTTGTGCCGCATTTATTGTGTTGATGATATTCTGTCAACCATTCCTGAATATTGCAATAAACTTTGCATTTATGTAAAATATTAACTTCTTCTATGATTATTCCTTCGATTTTTCCTTCTTTCTGGTTCAATATCCACACCACTTTTGAAAAAGTAGGAAAAAAGGAAGGGAAAAAAAGGAGTTAGACCCAAGACAGAGCATTTCTATACTTGAGGAAACTTAATATCCTCTAAAAGAGAGCTAAGCTGATGGCAGGTTTTGATGCCAGTTGGGATGAAGTGATTAATGTTGAGGAAATGACGTATCAAAATGGGTTTAATGATGGTAAGCGACTAGATTGTTCAAGGTTTGTTTATTTAATTTAATTTAATTTATGTTTCTTGTCTTAAATTATTAATTTTATATAATAGTCACCAAGATGAAGAAGTTATGAATGCACACAGTTCAGGTTATAGAAATAGTTATTTGATTGGTGTAGAATGCTCATATTATGTAAATATTAGCGAGTATATAATACAAAACAGAACCATTAAGACGAATAATATTATCAATTTAGTAAATTCAAAAGCAAAATTGTTGTTGCAAAATATTTCAAATTTACCAGACGATAACGAAATGGAAGATTACGAAGCTATACTAAGTGGTATAAGATCTTTATATAATCAATGTGATTTTAGTTTTACCGGATTTAATGTTAGTAAAAATAGTGCAAATAATAGTAGTAATAACAGTAATGGCAAATCATTAGAATGGTAAAAGTTTTGGTACGTATAGAAAACTTTGAACAGTAATATATTAATGTCCAAAATTTCAGACCATGTAAAAACTTTGAAGAATAAGTTGAAAATTTATATTATATTTGTTTTATTTATTTAAATTGTTTCATTTTTTTATTTGTACATATAAACATGTCTTGTAATAGCAATTAATTCTTAAGCAAAATGAATCCCTTTACTATTGAAAGCTGATAATAAACATAAGAAATCATTCAATGCTAACCCAGCTGCTCTTTTATCAGAATAACCCTCTGTAGTTAAAACTTCCTCAACAATAGATTTCATTTCGGGGAATGGATCTGGTAATGGTATAGAGTTTAGTGATAAATTTGTTTTATAATTCTCCTCCATGACATCTAATACACTTTTAGTTGTTAATATTGCACGTATTGTTTTATGTTTACGATTAAATAATAAACGGATAAGACCATCCCATTCAGTAAAATTGACTGGTGGAGGTGGATTTTTTAACTCTATTTTAACTACCAAAGAATCTACTTTTGGAGGAGGACGAAAATTTCCTTTCCCAACTTTTAATACGTTTTCAACTTTCGCTAATAATTGAGTGTTCACAGATAAACGACAATACAGCTCATCACCTGGTTGTGCTGTTAATCTTTGTGCAAATTCTAATTGAAACATAATAACAGCACATCTATACATAGGACGATGCATTAACATTTTAAATAAAAAGTTTGATGAAATTTGATATGGCAAATTTGCTACGCATACATCAAAATATGGTAAATCAACCTTTAAAACATCACCATGAATAACTTGTAAATTTTTTTCTTTATCTGTACCTTCTACACGTTTAATAACTTCACGAACCATTCTACGATCAAACTCTACAGCAACAACTCGCTTTGATTTAGCAAGTAACTGAACTGTTAAATTACCAGTACCAGGACCCACTTCCAATGTTATATCAGTTGGTTTTATATTGGCCTTTTCAACAATAGCTGTGACAACTGCAGGATTTTTTAAAAAATGTTGACCTATTCCAGTATTAGGTGCTAACAGTGTTCGTCCTGTAGGCTGACTATCATTAGTAACACTGCGCTTCTCACTTCGAATTTTGGGCATTATTAACTTATGCTGTCAACTATATATAAAAAATCCTGTAGAAACAAGTTTTAAGCTCGCGTTCCTTGCAATTTTATGTGATTTTTCACAACCAAGTCTAAAGGTTTTTGCGGAAAAAAAATTTGGCGATGAAATGGTACCAAATTAATATAAGATAAAACCTGCTGGTTATCTGCATGGGCATCATTGGTGGAAAATATAAACTATTCGTTGTAATTTTTTAAAGTAACTACAAAGGAATAACACATTGTTATTGCTACCTCGATTTATATTTGAATAAATATCATCATAAAGTAACTTAATTAATTAATGTAATGACCCGTCGAGAATTAAAACTAAATTATAACGAGTACTGTTTGCAAGTATGTTTGGACATGCAAGTTGGTTTAGGAGGTGACAAATGGCCAGCTGCTGATTTATTTTGTTATCTAATAACGTCAAATCAATGGATACCTAAGTTTACTAGTATATTTGATCATAAAACAGTAATAGATTTAGGTTCAGGAACTGGTATAACAGGAATATTATTAGACAAAGTATATAATACCAAAGAGATTATTATTACAGATTTAGAAAGTCATATTGAGCATATTAAGTATAATATTTTATTAAATCAAGAAGATAGAAAGGTAACTACTGCTTGTGCGTTAGATTGGTTTCAACCAAAAACTTCAGTAAATAAAAAGATAGATATCATATTAGCATTTGAGTGTGTGTATAAAGAATCGCTATATGAACCATTTATTAATACGTTAGATGAACTGTCCCATAGTAAAAGTTTAATATTTTTAGGTATGACTAGAAATTTTATGAAACCATCGTTTTTCAAGCTACTTCGACAACATGGATATATGTATACATTAGTTCCCCAAGATAATATGCCAAACGAGTATAGAAGTAACGGAAGTTTACGAGACACTGGATTATTAATTTGTTCAAAATGTAACAATAATTTATCAATTTTGTTGTAGAATCCAATCACTTACCTCGATTCAATTTCAATCTTATTAACTTATCGAAGAATAAGCACAGTATACTGTAATAGTACATATAATTATATTACATTTTTATACTTGAACAATCATCTAATATATATATTTTAATTCCCTATATCTCTGTGGTAGATGATATAATAATATAACCATCGTCACTCTCAATATCGGTACACAATGCCGGCTGATTCTTATCTGTTTCTATTAATTTGGTATCATCATCATCATCATCATCATCATCATCATTATCTGATAAATCGTTTTCAATTGAATTCTCATCATCGCTAAAATCGCTATCACTGTCATTGTGCAGTGTAAGATTTGACAATTGTTCGTTAATTGTTGTCTCTAGCTTTTTTGATTGCATTTGTTGTTGCTTGCAGATTGTTTTATGTGCTTTCCAGTCTTCAGTTTGACAATCTCGTCCACCTTTAGAGTGAGTGAGTGAGTGAATATATAAAAATCATTAAGAATGAATGAGTGACAGTACAATATGAAACTAATTCACAACCCGAACATTGAGATAATTTTGAAATAGTTTTCTTCTTGCAATTCGGATTATTGCATTTTAAAATTGGAGGATTGATAGCTGCAATAGCTGCTTGACGTGGATCTATAATTGACCTACTACCACTGCTACTGCTATTATTACCACCAGATATGCGACCAATAGTAAATACATTCGTTTTTGGTCCATCAAATTTGGTATCAACAACAGTTTTTTTCAATGATCTCTCAGAATTCTGCGCTTTGTCCATTCGCTTATTTAATTTCGCTTTTTTATTCTTTCCTCTACTTGTTGTGTAAGCATGCGCCATTATACTTTAATAATCAATTAATACTTTACTTGTTTTTTTATCCTGATGACATAACGAGACTTTTCTTTGTGTCCCGTCCTACTGCACTTGGCTCACAAACTCTGATGACCAAAGTTGTTAAGCCACATTTTTGCCAGCAAGGGCCGTCAATCAATGCACACTTTCAGAACAGGAAGCTTGTACACCATTGGAAACATGCTGGTTCGCATAGAGATAAGCCGTTTCAAGTGCATTGACTACATAGACTATCACTTCGAAAGAAATGCCTCATTTGTTCTCTTCACAGGTTTTAATGGTGTAGGTAAATCATGTATTCTAGAAGCGATGGCATTCGGGCTTGGCATTGAATTAGATGAATTACGAGTAAAAGATATAAATGGTTTTGTTCCACAAGGTTTCACTACAACGAAGAATCGCACATTTTGCAATTTGACATTTACAGATGTAAAACCTGAATCAGAGGTAATTATAGGATCGTATATTGACGACAAAACACGTTGCTATAGTCTGAATCATAAAAAAATTTCTAAAAACGAATTCGACAATTATTTGAAAGAATTAAACATTTCTAGATCTTCTGAATATTATATTTCGCAGAATCAAATTCACTCAATAATGGCAGCATCAGCAAAAGACTTATATAAATCAATATATTTTGTGAGTAATGTAGGCACTATACAAGATGAACAACGAAAAATCGAGAAAGAAATAGTTGCATACAATGACAGTAATAATTTGATTTTGATAGCTTTGAATAAAATCAATGATAAAATAGAAAAAGATCAATCGAAGATCATTAATATTGAACGGAATGAAAGAATCACCATTGAAATAGAAAACACGGAGCTAGAAATTAAAGAATTAGATTCGCTCTATTATTATTACAGTAGCTATAACTTACTCTATGAGCTGAGAAAACTGATGTCTCATATAACAAGTTGTAATGATGATCTGCTCAAATTGTCCAAGTCTATCGATTGTAAAAATAATCATAGTAATAACATAACTGTTGATGCAGTATCGGAATTCGATGTAGTTTCCCAAGAATTGCAAGATGTTGCAGCATCGTTGAGTTTAGTATCCAGTTGTATCAGCAATAATATTGTAGAATTGAGTTCAGAAGTTTCATTGATCGATTCGACATTAGCGAATACTAATAATTTGCGCATCGAATATTGCAAGTTAGAGAAGCAATCTAATATGTTACAAGAAAGTCTTGAAAACCTCGTTGACGATATTAATTGCGGTATAAACAATCATAATTCAATTGTTGATATTATAGCAGATAGAAAAAAAGAAATACAGTCGATGTTCTCTACCAAGTGTAGCGTAGAAAATTTAGTCATGTCACTAACCGACGTGGCAATGTCTACATTAGCAAATGAACACGAAACATTGTCAGAATATCATCAATTGCTACACTTAATGGCATCGCTGAAGCAACAAGAGCACGACCTATTATTACTTACTTCTGCAAAGTGTGGAATGGATAGTAAGGCTGTAGATGTAATTGACTATCAATTAGAACAAATGTCACAATTATTGCAACAAAAAGAAACACAAAATGAAAGTCTCCAGTTTACTCTAAGAGATGAAATTCGATCACTGCAAGCGATTCAATCGCGACTTAAATTGCCAAAATCATCTTGTTCCATTAATAATAGTAACGACGGAGATTATGGATCCTTAGCAGATATTATTTGTTTATTTTCTGACTCTAGCACTACGAAGTATGATTTTGCATTAAATGTTATTTTAGAGCCACTGCTATCGATCAGAATAGTTTCAGACTCATTAGCCGCAGCAGAAACTATACAGAAAATGCATGATGCAAGAACTTTGCGTATTTGGCCATTAAATAAACTCAACGATGTACCAAGATTATCAGAACTTAAGCGTCCAAAATACTACAAAGAGCTCTTGCGCGAAGAATCATTCGTAGATCCAACAACTCTTGTAGGTATTAATGAAAATTGTCTGCCTAATTGTAACAACGATGTTTCTAAAGTTATTACCAAGGCATTAGGTTCTTATATTCTATGTGACAATGAAAAGGACGCAATAAGTGCAATTCATAAATATCAACACACTGAAAAAGCACTGTGTATTGTCACTATTGATGGAGTGGTACATCGACCAGGATCGTTACACTTATGTGAAACGGAACAGACAACATGCAATATTCGATTGTTGGAAGAGTATCACAAAGCAATTTTTTCTGTACGCAAAACACAAATTTTAAGCGTTTCAGTAAAGAAACAGGTTGAAAGTGCTCGAATAGGTGTTTCTGATTTGGTTCGTTTGAAGCATGTAATTTCTGAAATAAAAGTATTATCAGAAAAAATAATTGCAAAAAATGATAGCGTGGAAAAAATTACTGCTCAAAGAGTTCATGATAATCTCCAAAGAAACATAATGATAGACAAGTTGGAGAGCGTAAGTAGTAATATTGATAGGCTACAACGGGAGTTGGAGCACCTAAACAAATGCTCTCATGAAGGTGTTCCGGAACATGAAATAGAGAAGCTACACGTTGAATATCAAATGATTCTACTAAATTCGAATAATTCGAGGAAAGAAGATCTCGAGCAGCAGTTACTTGTTCTTGAACTAAATAGGCTAGAATTGTCTAACTCGTTAGAAAGTTTAGTAAATCAACTTGAGGTAAGTAGGGAGAAAGAAAATGTTTTGCGTAAGACTGATAAGGAATTGACAGAAAGAAAGTCTACTCTTCTATTACAAGAGCGAAGTCTGCAACAAAAACTTGCATCAATGACGAAACAACCGCCCAATGTTAACGTTATAAGTGACGATAATGCACTTGACTCATTGCAGAAGCAGTTTTCCTATGATGAACATAGAAGGGAACAACTCTACGCTGATTATTCAAATTTGATTCAAAGATACCAAAATTTTATTGATAATACTGCAGCAAAGCATTCCAGTGACAACGAAGAGATACACCTATCACATTTAGAGCTCTATGATTTGTTGTTACACTTGAAGAAGAAATTCGTCACAGTTCCCGATATTTCCCAAATATATGAACACCTTGAATTAGTTCGAGTTACGACAACTACGATTCTTGCATCATTACCCATTCAAGTAGATTGCACCATTGACAGCAATCACGACGAGATTTTGAGCATCGGAGAAGTTTGCTTTACTAATTTGGCGATTAAAAGAGAACAATTACAATCTTTAAACAATGAGTACAATGATCGGGGCAGTAATAAAGTAAAGAAGACGACTTCCAAGCGAAAGCGTAATCCGAAATATTCTGGCTATGAGAGTGATGACAGTATTGAAATTAATGATAAAAAATGTACAGTGGCATTGCTAAAATCGTCTATTTCCCGCGAACGTAAGGAATACCTTGATCTTCGACTAAAATTTGATAATGTTTCTTCTGCTATTTTACAACTGTCAAATGGTATTAAATCTATTTCAAGCGTTATTCGATTAAGGTTAAGCAATACATTCCAGAACGTACGTACACGTGTCCGAACTTATTTTAACGATCTTGTACCGAATAAGCAATGCGATTTAATTCAAATCGACTCCAACGATTTATCATTAGGTGTCAAGTTCGTTTTAGTAGAGACCAATGCACCCGTTTCAAATTCCTCAATAAGTGAGCTGTCTGGTGGTCAAAAAGGATTGCTTTCATTATCTTTCGTCTTTAGTCTCTGTGCAGTTAGACCATCGCCATTGTACCTTTTGGATGAAGTAGATGCAGCACTCGACGAAGGAAATCAGGAAATAGTAGCCAAAGTTATAGCAAAATTTTTCCAACATTCTCAAGTATTCTGTGTCAGTCATCACACTGCAATGCAATTACATTCTGATTTATTAATTAATGTTCAAATCAAGAATGGGAAAACCGTTATTTGACTGTAATTGCTAGAGTATTTACAATATTTTACATAAATAAAGTAATCTATGAGACATTAGCATCATTGGAAGAGAAAATTTGTTTCCACAAGCTATCCCAAGATGCTAACATTTAAAAAATTAATATAAACTATTCCTGTAGTGAGATGTGATGGTAGTGTTGAGTGTGTTGCTGTCTAAATATGTACGACCTAGTATGTTATCTAATGTTTCATTATTCCTTTGTTTAACCGGTGATTTCTATAAAACGAAGTGAATTGTTAGTTTTTAGTAAACTCAAAGGTTGTTGTAAATAACTTACATATGCGAATAGCTCTTCTAGGAGGCATTTATCCGTTGCGCAGTAATTATATGCAGATAATATTAACGACATTGTTTCTGTGTTATAATCATCGCAAGATGGGCGAAATTCGAAACGTGGAATTTCATTAAATTTTCTTCCATCTTGAATCCTTACAAAAATACTTGCACCATTACTTAGAATGTATTTGGGCTTGGCAGCAACAGTATCAGAAGGGGGCAGTGGTGCAATAGCACGCTTTTTGTTAGACACGAAGTACGAAAATACTTTCATTATCACTGTTCGTAATTTCGTATATTCAGGTCTCGAAAGTAAAATATTGTTTCCGCGGTTACTAACACATACATTTTTTGTATAATTTTGATATGTATCATGTTCATTTTCTTTATCAGACACTGGTGAGATAGAAAGTAGTGTTGATGTGGTCAAAGACTTTCCTGGCTTGTGAATTAGGTGTCTAAGAGACATAATGGGTGATTTACGATGTTGTATTTTTTCAATTTTGTTGCAATTTTGACGTGCTTGAGTTCGTAGTCCTTTTATTAACGTCTTCAATGGATCTGCGGACCAAATTATTTCCTCTGGAGCTTGGCCTTCAAAAAGAGGAAGTTGATGAACTCCTTGATTGACAAATTGTCCGTCAATATCAATAGTTTCGGATAAAATTGAACTTTTATTATGGTTTGTAAAAACGGTATCTTTACGAAGAGGAATCAAGGTCCAATAAGTACCTGTGGGGCTATCAATATTAACAGTTAGCTTTGATATCCCATCAGGCAAGTATGGATATTGATTTTTTTTAAAGGAATCCCGTCTAGTTCGCTGTGTTGTATTGTTTTTATTCGATTTAAGCAGCAATAAATCAATTGCAGTAAGTGTGATTAAAACGCAACCAGTAGATCCTAAAATGACTCCACTTGTACTACTCATACATTCTGTTGAATATTGGTGATGATTGTTATATGATTTAGAGCAATCGATTCGACTTAATACCTCCTCTACTACTATTTCCTCTGATACATCAGCAGCAGGTAAATTTATAAGCGCGCGACGATTTACAATGATACATGAATCTTTTACGTTCCGCTCAATCACACCATCACTGTATTTAATATCGTACAAGTACTTCTCTGATGAGTCAGATAATCCCTGGTGAGGGTATACAGCGATCAATTTGCCTTCATACCACTTATTTAACTCACGATAATTAGCGAGTACAGATGCACCCACATGTAACGAATTTTGTCTAAGGTTATCAGTAATATGACGTCGTACAAGGAACTCTGGAACTTTTTCTTCAGTCAAATTATCATAGCTATATGTGATATTTAATGATCCATCAGTATTTATTGAGTTGACAATACCTTTCACCCACTTCTTGTTTTTGTTAACTTCAACTAAATCATTGACATTAAACTTAAGCCCTGGTAAATATTGAACTACAGATTTATAAACTGTAAGTGAATGTATATTTTGAAGAGCAAAATCGCTTAAATCTTTCACAGATAATTGTGAGGTTGGAGCATTATAAATGGCATCAATGGCCAAGAAAGCACCATAGGTATCGCTATATGTAAACATATTGGCTTTGTTAATGCAAGATTTTAAATTTGTAGGGCTCGGAAAGGCATGCTTTAACCAATCATCGGCAATTGTTAGTGTTGTCTTACTATAAGGCGGAAAAGGTATGTTTGAAGTGTGTGATATACCTAACAACAAAGGTAAACACGGTAATGATCCTTGATATGAGGTAGATAGAGACGACAACAATAACAACAAAACATCATAGTTAACATTATCCAGCTTTTGATTTCGAACATGAAGTTCCTTCTGTGTAAATTTTTCAATCTTGCTACTGCCGTGAGATGGATCAGAAACACGTATTGTTAAAACTGTATCAGGAATAATTTGCAAGTTCTCTTCTCTATCCACAATATCAAATAAATTAATTTCACTCGATATATTTCCGTAAAATAATTTCAATGTGTGCAAACCCGTATTCAAACGAAATTTAATTTCAGTTTTGTTTACATCATAGACTTCTTTCCATACGGGGAGAATTGCGTAACCAACACATTTTGCTACCATTGATGGTCTTTCGATAGTATCAATACGTATTAAGAAAATTCCTCGATTATAATCAAAGTCTTCGGTTTGTGTATTATCATAGACAAGCCGATAATTATATACAGGATGAAAACCAGATGTATCTGGAGAAGAAAAAGCACTGCCATTTTCAATAGCGTTAATTTTGGTAGCAAACTTTAGTTTCTTTTCATGCTGTATATTAGGCTTATTAGGAATTAGATATCGTACCGAAACTCTGGTCGCGGTGCAATTTATAGGTAAGTTAATACAATTATCGATATTCAATTCAATATATTTACAATTATCTTTGTAAATATCACATGGACTGAAATTAGTTGTATTGCTTAATAAAATAGAGCATCTCTGAAATCTTTGCTGCTTACTGGCAGCACTTATAAATTTTGTGATTAAGCGTGAGCGTCTTCCACGAAATATTCGCTGCAATGTTATTGCTAAATAGTCAAGCAGTGCGCGACGTTTAGCTAGTTCAAATTTATCGATTTTGGGAATAACTTCCATTACTCACAGTCTTCTATATTACTTCGCCTACGCATATGTGCATTCTAATTCGGTGCATTCCATTAAAATATCAAATGTAGTTTACCATGTATTGAAAAAGCTGCTTCCAACCTAATGGAATTGGAACTTCCTTTGACGGATTCAATTTGAGAAAATGAGCCTTGGTACCGGTTGATGAAACGAGAAGTAAAGTTTTAGCGGTAATTTTAATATTCAAAGTTACAATTAGACAACTAAACACATTCTTACTTTTCTTTATATCTTACTCTACAATTATAATTTCACCTCGATTGTACTGTTTTGAAATATTATGACTGTCAATTTTTCTTATTCTATCATAATTTTTAGTATAGTATACTACAGGAAATGCGTGAC
>JACCDO011819596.1_pt1 | contig 16979 bp, 7 predicted proteins | sample 7446101 | NCBI WGS metagenome assembly JACCDO01 (sample SAMN15323440, study PRJNA562643) | freshwater metagenome | isolation source: river surface water | place: USA:Blue River Watershed | collected 2017-08-16 | reverse complement strand
TTCAATCTTCTGTGTCAAACAAAAAAACTAATATTAAAACATATATATTTAAACAAATTTGTTATGTTGATATTTCTTCTGTTGATAATGATAATCTTGCTCAAATTATTGAATATAATAAATCTTGTTTTCACAAAGACAAATCAATATATTATATAGATTTTGATGATGGTTTGTATATTAGACATATGTAAAAAGATTGAATTTTTTTTATTTAAAGACTACTTTATATTATATATAATACTCTTTATAATGTCTACTATAAATAATAGCACTCAGAGGGCTTCTCCTCTAAAAAGGCCATATAACAATATATATGACAATAGTATCACTTCTTCTGAAAGATTTGATCGTCAAACATGGACTTTAATTGAAAAAGTTCCTGATGAAAGTGAAATTAAAAGACTTAAAATTATTCAGCATTTAGGTAGTTCGTTTACTAATGCTGAAGAATTTGAAAAGTCTAAAGTTGAAACAATCGGACCTTACTTTTATAATGAAGTTAAAAAATATTTAGACACCAAGAATTGTGGTCTTGGATTACCTGTTTTTAAAAATAATTCTAAAACAAAGGGTAAACCTGGTTCAAAAAATGCTAAAAATTCTAAAAATGCTAAAAATCTTAAAGCTAATAAACATATGGTTTCTGAAGAAAATTCAGATGATTCTGAAGATGATTCTGAAAATACATCTGATGATATTATTGTAGAAAACACTTCCGGATTTTCTCAAGCACCTGAAATTACTATTAATAAAACAACTAATAACAAAAATAAATCCACTAAAAATGGCGGTGATAACAAAAAAAATAAATTTATAGAAGAAAGAGCTATTGAAAGCATTAATAAAAGATATGACACATTTATTACAATGATTAAACAAAATCCTGAAGATATGATATTTTCAGATTTGATTAGTAATACTAGTTTGAATTCTATTGAATTTAGAATTTTACTTCTTATCAAAATTATTAATTATTATTCTAATAAATTCTCCCCAAATGAGGAAAAGGAAGAATTACTTATCGCATCTAAAAGAATTCTTAGTATTCTTAAAAAAATGTTACAAAAACAAATTGATAAACCTGGATTTTGTTACTTTAAAAAAATTATCAATTCTGAAGATGTTAAACTACCTGATGAACTGGTTGCTGATCTTGAATTCAAAATCAATAATCTTTCTAAATTTATTAATGTTAGAATTTATGATATTGCTAATCGTAAACCAAAGTTAATTTATGATACCAAGTATAATGATATTATTTCTGATACAGTTATTAGACCTTATGACTCACAAATTGAATTTATGGAAAAAATTAAAAACCATATTGACAACGGTTTCTGGATATTCCTTAAAACACTACCTGGTCTCGGTAAAACTACTATGATCGTTGCGTTATGTTTGTATCTTAGAAGTATTAATTCTAAACTAAAGGTCATCTTTTGTTGTTCAGATCTCGTTAAATCTGTTAGATTACAGGTACTTAAAATTGTATTCTACTCTCAGATTAAATTTGGTATTGCTACTGCTCTTCCTACTGGTGAGAACTTTAAATTAATTAACTCTAATAACTGTCTCACCGATCAAGAAAGAGAGCTTATTGTTGCTGATTATAAATCTACTTATCTACTATTAAAACAACATGAACTTGAACATAAAAAGAAAATGGAAAATTCAACAAACCTTAAAAAACATCAATTACGCGAATTAGAAGAAGAAAAAGACAAATATCTGTTGTTCTTTGATGAACCTACTGTTCTTACTGATAGAATTGAAAATGCCATTACTTTACAATATCTTAGTAAAATTATTTATTGGATGCCTGCTCATACAGTATTCTCTTCTGCTACTTTACCTTTACTTGAACAATTATCTGATCTTACTAGTTATTATAATACTAAATATCCAAATGCTTCTATAATTGAAATTATCTCGAACAAAACTTTATTAGGATGTTTTATTAAAGATTTTCAATCTAATATTATTGTACCACATTCAGCTTGTGAAACACCTGAACAACTCGGTGTATTACTTAATAAAATTAAAAAATTCCCTTTAATTGGTAAATTTTATACATTACCATTCCTTATCAACCTTAATGAATTCCTAAAACCTTATGGTTTTAATATCGATCTTGAACAAATTGAATCTTTTGACCACGAATTTATTCTTGAAAATATTATTTCACTTTTAGAAAAGGTTGTTGATATGACCCAAGAGGACTTTAATAAATTTAAACAAATTGTTATTAATGATGTTGCTGATGAAGCTATCGATAATGATAAACTTCTTGAGGCTAATATTGATTATTTTAATGTCAATCATAGTTATCTTCTTAGTTATCATGCATTCAAATATTTAGGATGTTGTCTTGTTGCTACAAGTGACCCTATTGAATATGTTAAAAATAATTTTTATGAAACTGTTAGAAAATTAATGAGATCACCTAAAGTTAATTTACCTAAAATTACTGAAGCTTATCAAAATTATAAAATTAGTAAAAAGAGTTATGATGAAAATATTGATCTTATACAAGAAAAATATACTAATCAAGATGAAATTGAAAAACATATTCGAAAATTACAAGTACCCCAATTTAAATTCCCTAAAAATCTGGAAATTAATACTTATGAACATATATCTGTCTTTAGTAAATATGTTAAACAGGATAAATATGATAAAACTTTACTTAAAAACTATATTAATCAAGAAGGTATTGATATTACTAAATTTAATGTTGAAGATGAAATTAAATTCCTCCTTTATATGGGGGTTGGTCTATATTCTAGTAGACTTGATGAAGATTATACTGAACAAGTACTCGATATGTTAACTGATGGTCAATTAGCTTATATTATTGCTGATGAATCATTCTGTTATGGTGCTAACTATAAAATATCTAATGTTATTATTAATGACGATATTGGTGATGAACATAGTATCAATACTATCTTACAACTTGTTGGTAGAACCTCACGTGTTGGTAAGTCTTGGGCTGGTAAAGTTTATCTGGATACTAACACTAAACAAAGAATGTTAGACCTATTTGGTAATCCTGAATTTAATTGCGATGAGGCTACTAATATTACTAACTCTTTTGTTGCTACTAAACAACAAATTATTAGAGATGCTGAACTCGAAGCTGCCAGAATTAAAAGAGAAAATATTATTAGGGAAGAAAAGGCTGCTAAGAAAAAACTTGAAGAAGAGAGAGCTAAAGAATTACTTGAACAAGAAAAACTTGCTAGAATTGAACAAAAAAGAGAATTTAAAGAAAAAGAAACTTTCTCTTGGAGATCTGCTCGTGTTAAAAAAACTAAAGATGAGGATACTACTCCTACATTTAATACATCTACATGGGTTTCTGATAATGTTTCTGAAACTGAAACTCAACACTCCAACTCTTACTCCCATTCCAATAATCATGTTACAAATATTGACACTTTGGAAAATTCTTATTCTGAAAATACCTTACCTCCAGATAATTGGAAGAGTCTGAGAGGTGGTAAAAAGAAACCTGTATTAAATGTTCCTGAACCAGATGTTACTATTACAAATATTAATACTGAAATGTTAAATACTGAAACCTCTAATTCTGATAATGGAAATTCTGGATGGAAAAGTATTCGTGGTAATAAAAAACCTGCTGGAACATCTGCTCCTGTTAATTCTGATAATGTCAAAATTAATAAATCTAATGGAACAGGATCTGGAACTGGAACTGGAACTGGAACTAACCCTACTGGTTTTACAGGATTATTTGGAGGACCTAAAACTTCTTCAAAGGAAGAAATGGATGAAATTATTACTAAATATAAATCTGCACAAAGTTCTGTCCAGACCAAAGAAACAAAGCCTGTTAGTATTGATATGGACTTGTTAGGATTTAATTCAAAGTCTAATTCTGGTACAAAAGATAATAAAAAACAATTTGGTACTACTGGCACAACTGGTACTACTGGTATTTTTAGATCTAAAGCTCAAAATCAAACTAAATCTCAAAATATTATAAGTGAGACTGTTGAACCTGTTAAAACAGTAGAACCTGTTAAAACAGTAGAACCTGTTAAAACAGTTGAACCTATTAAAGCTGTTGAACCTATTAAAACAGTTGAAACAAATAATACTGGTGAACAACTTAGTGATAATATTGAAGACATTAAAAATAAAACGGAAAAAGTTAATCAGATTAAAGAAAATATTATTACAAAACCAAAAAGAGTTAAAAGAGAAGTTAAATTATCAGGATATTAAATTTTATATATTTAAAATTATAAAAATACTTTAATAATATAAATATTTAAATGAGTCAAATTAATTTTAATATCAAGCCAAGTTCATTTTACATTTATTCAAGAGTTAGTTCACAAAAACAATATAATGATGCAAATGGTTTAGATTATCAAGACATGGTTTGTGAAAATTATCTAAAAGATATATTTAATGTAAATATCAACAATGTTAATTATTATTGTGATATTGGTTCAGGATATTATGGAATGAACAAACTAAAGGATTTTAATTTAATGATTAAAAATATTGAAGCAAACTCATTAATTGTTATAAGTGAAATTAGTAGAATTGGTAGAAATGTTCATATGGTTTTTGCTTTACTTAAAAAACTTATACAAAAAAATTGCTGGATAATATCTGTTAGTGAAGGTATCTGTTTTAATAAAACAAAACTTATGGATAAACAATTTTATCAAAAAGTTATAGATGCTGAAAAAGAATCTGATCTTATTTCTATTAGAACAACTAATGCTAATAGATTGATTAGAAGTAAATCAGGACACATAGGAGGTGTTCCATTTGGTAAACAAAGAGTAAAGGTTAATGGTGTACCTGTACTTGTTAATAATGATGTAGAAATAGCTCAAATAAATAATATTAAAAAATTATATAATTCTGGATTTAGTGTTGAACAAATAGTTTTAGAACTTGATAAAAAAAATATAAAAAAAAGAAATATACCTTGGACTTTTAATTCAGTTAAAAATATTTTAAAAATCCAATCTAAACAAGAGTTACACAATATTAACTATCAAGTTAAAGATATGAAAATTTAATTACAAACTGCTATATTTTTTGCCTTAATATTATAAATATTATAATATTTTTCCTTTTCTTCATTCACTTTTAATACTTTATTTTTTAAGTTTTTTTTGTCAAATTTAAATTTACCTACTCTAATAAATTCTGATATCATATTTATTTCTGTAATTCCTGTTTTTAATATATTTATCTCTTTATAATTTCTTTGCTGAATAACCAATTTTTTTATAGGATTATGTGATGTATTTATGTTATGTATATTAAAAATATTCATAAGATGTATAATTTTGTTTCTTGAACAATTTAATAAGTTTATTTGGTTATCATATAAATTTAATTTAGTCAATCTGTTATTCGAACAATTAAATTCTGTTATATGTCTCTTTACTTTTTTTGACATGTTTATTTTTTCTAAATAATTATTTGATACATTAAAGTGTTGAATATTTTTTCCAAAAGTTACTTCTTTTAATTTATTATTTGATACATTTAATATTATTACATTAGGATGGTAATTTAGTGTTTCTATTTTATTATTTGAAGCTGATAAATAATATAATTTGTTCAAATAAGTTAGATCTAAATTTTTTATATTATTGTTGTCTGCTGAAAAATTTCCAAGACTTTTGGGTAGTACATTCGGAATTTCTTCATATCTATTATTAGATATATCTAGTGTTTCTAAATCATCATAATACTGTAACCATTCTAAATCAAATGCATCTTTTGTCATTTTATTTTTATTTAAATATAATTTTTTTACATTTGTTGGTATTTGTTCTATAGATTCCAAACCACAATTTATCAATTTAACAATATTATTTATACTTTGTTTTAATAGTAATGGTAGCATTATACTACTTATATTGTTATTTGTTATGTTTATATACTCTAAGTTATTATAGTCTGATAAATCATAATAATCTAAAGTATTTAAATTAGTCCTATTAAACTCTAAAGTAGTTATACTTTTTGGTAAAATTGGATATTCCTTCATTACAATATTTACTAATTTTAGATGCTGTATATTTGTTTTTGATAAGTCTAGTTTACTCATTTGTTTTTCTGATATAAAAGCTATTTTATTTAAACATATTCTTAAATCTAATAAATTTATTAATTCAGAAAAATTTAATGACCATGATATTTTTTGGTTTTGTACACGCTTATCATATGGATTTTCTATTTCAAAAGTCTCAGTTTCATTGTTAATTGAATTTAATATAGATTCAGCTAATTCTGGTGGCATCTTACACTTTACTATAAGTTCTTTAAAATTATTATTTATTTGAACATTAGATAGGTTACCCCCTTTGATCAATAAGTTTTTTGATGAAATAATACTATCGTTTATCTCAGTATTTGTTAAAATTAGTGATTTTGATCTTATTTCTTCCTTTTTTAAAACAATATTTTTTAACATAACAACATCAAAGTTTGTTTCTTGTGATAAATTTAATTCAATATTATTTTTTATTTCTTTATTTTCATCTTCTATACAATCAATATCTAAAGTTAATATATTGGTAAAATTAATATTTATATCCTCAAGTATTTTTATTTTGTTTGTTGCTAATTTTAATTTTTTATCAAAATAATTTCTACATGTTGGACAGTTTTTAGTAGTATCCATCCATTTTTTTAAACATTCCTCATGATAACAATGACCACATGGGGTCTTTATTAATTCGTTCGAATCATCTAAACATATATTACATTGTTCTTCTTTCTCTGTTCTGTTAAATACATTCGAAGTATATGAAATCTTGAATTTATTCATTTTATTATGATTATCAGGTTCTCTTATAATAATTGTTTCAGCATCTTCAAACTCTTCATCATTATAATCATCAAAATCATAATATTCATCGTCTGCTTCAGCTTCTGCTTCTGATATTTCATCGTCTTCATTCTCTTCAACATCTTCATCCTCTTCAACATCTTCATCGTCTTCATACTCATCTTCAGAGCCATTTGTATTATCATCTGAATCTTCATACTCGTCTTCGGTTTCATCAAATTCCTCATTAAATTCCTCATTAAATCCATTGTTTATTTGTGAATCTAATTCAGAACCATTTTCATCTTGGTCTTCTCCATTTTCTTCATTTTCTTGGTCTTGTTCGTCTTCTCCTTCTGACCCATCAATTGTTGAATATTCAGTTTGTTCAGATTGTTTTTCTTCGTCTTCTTCGTCTTTATCTGATCTAATAATTTGATCAGGACTAATAGTTGTATTTTCTATAGTAACACTAACCGATACATCTCTTTGAGATTGATCTTCCATACTATTTATCATAATTGTTTCTATTATAAAATCATCATCTAAACAATATTCTCTAATATCATCTTGAATAGATATTGATACTTGGCTCAAACTAGTCTCTATAACTTGGCTCAAACTTAGCTCAACCTGCTCAACCTGCTCTTTGTCTACAGTCTTGTCTGTATTCATGCTCATTTTTTTAGATATATATGTAATTAGTCTAATGATAAATATAAATTCAATTTTTTTCAGACGATAATTAAAATAATATTAAAAAATTATGGTCTGTAAAATTTTTTTATGGTCTTGATTTTTTTACTATTCATTTTTTATCATCTAAATTATGTTTTTTTATATTTTTTTGATGTTTTAAAGCCATTTTTGAAAAGTGAAAAATTTTCGTTTTCTTATTTACTTTTTTACATGTCATTTTTCAACACACACACAAATTTGACTATATTTTTTAGAAAAGAAAGAAGGAGAAGAAAAGAGAAGTAATAAGGGAAGAGAAAGTATAACAGTAGACTAATTTGAGTTATGACATAAAACGACATAAACACGACATAAATCGACATAAAATAACATAAAACAACATAAAAAAAATATAAAATAATTTAAATATTTTTTTATTATTATATATAATAAAGTAAAATAGATGGTTAATTATACTTGTCCAACATGTAATAAAGATTTTAATAGAAAATCTAATTACGACTACCATATAGAAAATAAAAAGAACCCTTGTCGACCAATACACCAACCAGCACCGAAATACACCAATCAGCACCAAAATACACCAAACCACCTCCAAATCTCACCAAAAGACCATGATAGCGATGAAAGTTATGAACAAAATTTATGTTGTGGTTATTGTGGTAAATCTTTTACCAATAATTTTACTTTAAACAGACATCTTAAAGACAGATGTAAAGTTAAAAAAGAAGATGATGAAACAAAAAAAAATATTTTTGAACTATTGCTTGAAAAAGAAAAATTGCTAGAAAGAGAAAGAGAAGAAAGAGATAAAGAGAGAAATGAACAAAAAAATGAGATAAATGAGTTAAGAAATCAGTTATTTGAATTAACCAAGACTATAAAAGAGCTTAGTGATAAAACAAACATAGGTAGTAAATCAAATATAACAAACAATACAAATAATACAAATAATACGAATAATACAAATAACACAAATACAAATTGTAACAACAATATAAATAATATCACAAACATTATAATACCTTCAGATAAATTAGCTAAATTTGGTAAAGAAGACCTTGCTAAAATAACCCAAAACGATTTTCTAAAAATAACTAGTAAACAGGGATATGGGATATTTTTAGAATGTGCTAAACTTATATATAATAATGACTCGGCAAATCAAACTGTTTATGTTGCAGATGTAAGCAGAAAGAAAGCTATGATATGGGATAATAATCAATGGGTTCTCTCTGATTTAGAAGATGTACTTTATACAATTAAAGAGAAAATTCGTGATCTTTACAATATAAATTTAGATACCATCGAAGATAAAAGAATATTAGATGATTTTGAAAAGAGAGTTCAAAAATATTTCGATATGTTATACGATGAATATGATGAGGATAAAAAATATGATAAAAAATTCATTGAGAGAGTAACAAAAATGCAACATAAATTTGAACTAAATCTAATAAAATGGCTTTTTAATATAAAACAAGATGTTCTTAAAAATTATAGTGACATAAAAGAACAATTACTTATACAACATAAGAGAAAACAATCATTACTTATTAAAGATATTAAAGAAATAAAAGATATTAGTTAATGATATCAATTAAATCTTTATTATTTATAAAAAATGTATATATAGAATTGTCTAATATATATGTTAAAAATGTTGAATTTTAATGATAATATTATAAAGATATACTAATAAATAATATATAATACAATGGACACTAATCAAACCAAAATTAAACCAGTTATTATTGCTATCCAAGGACCTATTGGAGCAGGAAAATCAACATTTTGCGAAATTGTAGTAAATAAACTACAAGATTGTGTGAAAGTTGATGAACCAGTGGGAATGTGGAAAGAACTGGTGGATTCTGATGGCAAAAATGTATTAGACAAGTTTTATTCAGATATTAAAAGATGGGCTTATTTTTTTCAAAATATTGCCTGTATTACAAGAATGATGAAATTTGAAGAAACAATTAGAAGTTCTAATAACAAATACATTATGCTAGACAGATCTCTAGATACAGATGCCCATGTATTTGAAAAAATGCTTCATGATTCAGGAATGATTTCTGAAATGGAACATCAAGCTTATAATTTATGGTGTGATTTTTACTGGAAATATGTGCGTGACCGTGCTCAAGCAAAGATTGTTAATGTTTATCTTAAATGTGATGCAGCTATTTGCATTGAAAGAATTAAAAAACGTGGAAGAGTTGAAGAAGAAAGTATTCAACTTGATTATCTAGAAAGTCTTAATCAATATCATGACAAATGGTTAATGGAACGAGACGATACTATTGTTATTGATTGTAATGAAGACTTTGAAACTAGTGATGATAAACAAAATCAAATGATCTCTTATATTCTTGAAAGAATTGAACAAATTTTAGGACAAACTAATGAACAAACTAATGAACAAACAATAAATAAAATAGAAGTTGAACATGAACAGATTAAACATGAAATTAATAATAAAATTGTTAAAGAGAAAGCTGATGAAACAATTAGTCCTGAGAGAACTTAAATTCTTATCTTAAATTAAAAATTAAATAATTTTTTCTAACTTAAATAATTTTTTATATAAATAATTATTAGAATGCACAATCTAACAATTTTCTGCTCGAGCAAAAACAATCTTGCCCCAATTTATTATGACCAAGTTGTTGAACTAATAAATTTAATTGATATAAATAAATTTAATTTAGTTTATGGAGGTGGTTCCAATGGTTTAATGGGTTGTGTAAGGAAAACATGGTTATCTAAATTTGGTAAAATTATTAGTTCAAATATGTACAAGTTTATAGAATATGGAATACCAGACGATTATCTATTTGATAATATAGATGATAGACAAAAAAAATTAATTGAGTTAGGAGACGGATTTCTTATTTTACCAGGTGGTTATGGAACTCATTTTGAAGCCCTTGAAGTTATGACCAAAAATGATATAGGGGAAAGTTCCAAACCAATATTTATTTTAAATACAAATGGTGTATTTGATGGATTTATTCAACATCTCGACAAAATGATTATAGAAGGATTTATTACTAGAGATTTTAATAAAATAAAAGTATTTATAGCTAATGATCCAAAAGAGTTAGCTAATTTAATAAATAGAAACTTTTAATTTTTTTATTATTATTAATTAATAATAATATAATGTCAGCAAAAACAACAAATTATCAAGTTACAAAAAATTCAGTAGTCTATGATTTAAATAAATTATTTTTACCTTATACCTCTGGAACATTAGCAAGTACTACTAGTTTTAAAGTTAATAATTCAAATTATACCGATAAAGATTTAAACAACATATTTATGAAATACGATGGTATCTCAGTAAAACAATTTGATACTGGATATAAAGTAGGAGGAACAACAGACATATCAAATTATTTTCAATCATTACCTTTTTATATAACTGGTTCATCAAATTATAGTTATAATTACACATATGGAAGTAGTGGTAGTTCATATACTATTTATTTTAAGACTTCTTTAGAGACATCAACTACCTTTACTTTAATGTTTTTTTCAAATTTTACAATCAATGTAGTTGTTGTTGGAGGAGGAGGTTGTGGATATGGAAATCCTGGAGGTACTCCAGGAGGTGGAGGAGGAGCTGCTGCTGTAAGAAGTTTTAGTGGTACATCTTTTTCAAATTATACTATTGTTTCTGGAGGTGGAGGAGTTAGTGATGAAATAGGTGGAACTTCTGGGTTAAGTTCATCATTTACAACTCCAACTAATGTAAAATTTACAGCTGGTGGTGGTGGAAAAGGAGGTTCTAGTTCTGGAGGAAGTGCAGGTACTATTAGTACGTCTGATGGTGGTGGATATATCGGTGGAAGTGGTGGAGCTGGTGGTGGTAAATCAACTAATGGTTCTGATAGTTCTTGGTATACTACTTATAAAAGTTCTGGATTTAAATTACCTGATGGAACTGTTATTACAAATCTTGGTGGTGGAGGAGGTGGTGGTATTTCAACTACAAGTGGTAAAGGTGGTGGTTTTGCTGGTAATGGTGTTGGTGGTGCAAAAGGTACATCCAGTTCACAATTTGGTGGATATGATGCCACAAATTATGGAGGTGGTGGTGGAGGAACTGGGTCTGGAAATACTACTGGAGGTGCTGGTGGTAGCGGTGGTAATGGTGTTGTAATTGTTTATTTCACATCTAAAGCATAAATATTTATTAAATTTTTAATTTTAATTCATTTACTTCTTTCTTCAAGTTTTGAATTTCTTTTATTAAAATACCAATTAATCCATTATAATTAATTGATTGTATCTCTTCTCCATCTTTTTCTCCTTTTACTAAATTAGGATAAACTTCTTGAAGTTCATGTGCTATCAAACCAATATCTCTTGTTTTTGTAGTAATATTATCATATATAACAGGTTTTAATTTATCAACTGAATAATTGTCATCTAGTTCAATAATATTTTCCTTAATTCTGTAATCTGATGTAGTGGTAAAAGTAACAGCACTCACAGTTGATGAAAATGTTGCAGGACCAGTAACACTTAAATTACCATTAACATCTAATTCATATGAGCTTTCATAGTTAAATATCGTGTCAGAAGATGGATTAATATATACACCATTATTATTAATTTTCATTCTGCCGTAAGTCTTGCCATTACTATATTGGTATTGGGTAAAATAAATTGGTTCTGATACATTATCTGTAGTTCCAATTTGTAAATAACTTGAATCATATCCTGTTGATTTAAATTTTATAATAGCAGAATCTGAACTTCCTCCAAAATTAATAGAAACCTCACCTGTACTTCCTGAATATCCCATATTCAAATTACCATTCATAGTTGTCTCACCATTTACAGTTACTTTTCCATTAAATGTATTGTAGGTTGAGTCGAATTGAATTGTACCAATACCACCATTATTTGTACTAAGATAAATATAATCATCTGTATTAATTCTAAGATTAGTATCATCGTAAATACGAGACATTTTTTCTCCACCTGAATTTAACCACGATATTCCAGAACCATTTTGTGTTAAATTTATTCCTGTATTTCCTGTTACACGTAAATAAGTAGTAGTAGTATCAGCTAATGTTGTAGCTCCACTAACTGTTAATGAAGAAGCACTCGTACTAGCTAATGTTGTAGCTCCACTAACATTCAAAGTATTTCTAAGAGTTACAGCACCAGTAACACCTAGTGTACCAGTAATATTTGTATTACCAGTAACGCCTAAAGAAGAAGTAGTTGTATTTCCACCAACATATAAATTTTTAGCTATACCAGCACCTCCTGAAACAATAAGTGCACCAGAAGAACTTGATGTTGAATCAGCAATACCTGGTATATAAATATTTTCTGCACTTGTACCCATCATTATTTGATTTGAAGCTGTAATTTTTGAATTATAACCAATTGCTGTTGAATTATTAAAAGTACCTGTAGTGTCAGTATTAGCACCAAGATATGTACAGAAGTTGGCTATTACTGCAGAATTACCAGCTTGATAACCTAAACTTGTATTTGAAGAACCAGTAGTGTTACCATTCATACAACTTGTACCTAGAGCTGTATTTTTTGTTCCTGTTGTTATATTATATGCTGATTGATAACCAACAGCTACATTTTGTGTACCAGATGTATTTTGATACAATGAATTAGTACCTAAAGAAGTATTTTGTGTACCTGTATTTGAATTTTGTGAACCAATACCTATTGCTAAACTTCCTGTATAAGTTGTGTTATTTAGATTAATTCTGCCTTTTGAATTATTGACATTTAAGTCTGAATTTAATGTGCTAGCACCAGTCACAGTTAAGGATGACGCATTTGTGCTAGCCAAAATAGTGTTACCACTAACACCTAAAGTACCTCCAACATCTAAAGTATATTGAGGATTAGAATTTTTAATACCTACATTACCATAAGTACTAAATAATATATGATCATCTGCATCATTTAGAATTTTAAATTCTAAAGTTGACGCTTCACCACTTCTTGCATAATATTGTATATAAGCCGCATCACCTGCACCTTCTCCAGGATTTGACGGGAATATTATACCATTTGAAGCACCATTACCAATAGATGGCATTATATAACCTCCAACTGTTAAATTTTTAGCTATACCAGCACCACCTGTAACAATAAGTGCACCAGTAGAAGTTGATGTGGAATCAGTTGTATTATTTACATTTACAATACCTCCAACATCTAAAGTATATTGAGGATTAGAATTATTAATACCAACTCTTGGATTATCTGATGATTGTTTAACTGTTAGTGAATTAATAGATGTACCTCCATCAGCTCTTGTATAAAGTGAAATATAATCAGCAGCTTGATAAGGAATAATAGCAAATTCATTTCCAGTTTGATATAATTGTGTAAATAATGTTGCAGAACCATAAGGTTGAGTTACATCAAAATAATTTATAGCTTTAGTAACAGCTACTGTACCTACAATAGTAGTGTTATTTCCAATAATTGTAGAATCTGATGAAATAGTTAAAGGTGTAGATTGAATGGAACCATCTGAATTATTTACAGCAAATACATGAGAACTACCATTTGCATTATTATCATAATATATAACTCCACTATTTAGATACTGTTGAAATCCACTTACATTTGTATAGATGTCAGTAATATTTAGATAACTTGATGTTAATTGTCTATTAACACCATTAGAACCATTTAGAGTAAGATTATTTGCAAATGTTGATGTACCTCCAACAGCTAATGTACCACCAACAGTCTCATTATTAGTTACTGTTAAACTACTAATATTAGCACCTCCATTTAAGTTAGCTAATCCTGTAACACCTAAAGTACCTCCAAGAATATTACCTCCAACAGTCAAGTCAGTACTTACATATTCACTTCCACTCAAACTTAATGATGTTATTGATAAATTAGGATTAACACCTAAAGTACTTCCTGAAAGTTGTAAAGTGTTATTAATGCTAAAATCGATTTGATTATAAGCTACGAAAGTTAAAGCAGTTGTACCAGTAGTAGCAGGATTTGTTGTTTGAATAAAAGTGGTTTTTCCATTAGAAGTACCGTTTCTAACAAATACTGAAACTCCAGCAGCATCACTTCCATAAGCAAGATCAGCACCTCTAGTAAGGGTGAAAGCACTACTATTATATACATAAGTACCATTTTCTACACCTGAAGATTGTCCAGCTAATAATACTCTGTCTCCATTTTGAACTGTATATCCATCGATTACCCCAATTGATGAACCCAAAGAAATAACACTTCCGTCATATGATGTATAAGATATATTAGTGGTACTTCCACAAGCACATGGGGGTAAAGGATGAATACCAGAAACAACAGAATTATATAAATCATCAACATAACTTTTTGGAACAACTGAGCTAGTAGTATAAGTTGGACTTGAAGCTGTTAAATTAGCAGATTGAACTTGAAGATTACCAGTAATATTAGAATCACCTGTAACACTAAGTGCATAAGAAGGATTGGGAGAAACTCCAATACCAACACTACTTGAAAGAGTTGATGTACCTGTTACACTTAAATTACCACCAGCATTTATATCCTGACCAATATTTGCAGTACCTGATGTAGTAAGTGTAGAAAGATTTGTTGCTCCAGTAACACCTAATGTTCCTCCGATAATTTCATTACCTGATACAGTTAATGTGTTTAATGTGGTATTTCCATTAACATTTAAAGAAGAAGCAGTTGCTCCAGCTAAATTAGTATTTCCAGTAACGGTTAAAGAAGTAGCACTAGTACTAGATAAAGTTGCTGTTCCACTAACACCTAGAGTACCTTTAATACCAACATTACCAGTGACCCCAAGATAACCATTAATACCAACACTACCAGTAACACCAAGTCTACCTTTAATACCAACATCACCAGTAACACCTAGATCACCATCTACCAATAAATTTCCTATGATAGTTTCATCACCAGAAACAGTTAAAGAACTAGTGTTTACAGCAGCAAAAGTACCAGTTCCAGTAACACCAAGTGTACCCATAGAAACAGAATTTAAAGTAGAATTTCCTGTTACATTAAGTGTTGAATTTAATGTTGTGGCACCTTTAACAACAAGTGCTCCCCCAACACCAACACCACCAGTAACACCTAAAGAACCTCCAACACCAACACTACCAGTAACACCTAAAGTGCCTCCAACACTAACATTATTTGTTGTGCTAACTGAATATAAATTAGTAGATCCAGTTACTGTAAGATTTGATAAAGTAGTATTACCATTAACTTCTAAATTGTTTAAAGTAGAATCACCAGTAACATCTAAAGAACCAGTAGAAACACCAGCTAAAGTAGTATCTCCTTTAACATCTAATGTACTATTCAAAGTTGTACCTTGTTCAACTGTTAAAGTTCCCCCGACAGTTTCATTTGAAGCCAAAGTTAATGTATTAATTGAAAGATTAGGATTAACTCCAAGAACACCACCAGTATATTGTAAAGTATTATTAATAGAGATATCACTTTGTTTATATAATAAAAATGTTAAAACAGTTATACCAGTTGTAGCTGGATTGACAGTTTGTAAATAAGTAGCTTTAGAATTTGCTGTACCATTTTGAATAAACACAGATGCTCCAGTAGCATCACTTCCATAAGCAAGATCAGTACTTCTTGTAAGAGTATAAGTAGAACCAGATACACCATAAACATATATACCATTTTGTACACCTGAAGATTGACCAGCTAACAAAACTCTATTACCAGATTGAACGGTATACCCGTCGATTTGCCCAATTGGTGAACCTAAAGTTATTGTACTAGTACCATTGTATGAACCTGAAATATTAGATGTACTGACACATTGACAAGAGCCTTTAACAACGATACCAGATGAAATAGAATCATATAAATCATCAATATAACTTTTAGTAACAACAGAACTACTTGTATAAGCTGAACTTGAACCAGTTAAATTAATAGCATTGGCACTATTTTGGCCATTTAATGTAGCATTACCATTAACAGTAAGTGCACCTCCAATAGTTTCATAACCAGCAACAACAACGTTACCAGTAACACCAAGATTACCCTTAACACCTACATTCCCAGTAACACCAAGTGTACTCATTCCAACAGCATTAAAATTAGAATTACCTTTAACATTTAATGTAGAATTCAAAATAGTAGCTCCAGTAACACCAAGAGTACCTTTGATATTAGCATTATTATTAACATTAAGTGTTTCAGTATCAATAGTATTAGCATCTATAGTATTAACAATTAGGTCATCAATAGCAATATTACCATCAACAAATAAGTCACCACCGACTTCCAAATTCCAAGGAGTATAAACTTCACCATTAGAACCACTACCAAGTATAATTTGATTACTTGAAGTAATTGTAGCACCAGTACCAATAGCAACAGAATTTGAATAACTGTTTGATATTGAGTCGTAACCAGTATT
>JACCDO010000831.1_pt1 | contig 16980 bp, 8 predicted proteins | sample 7446101 | NCBI WGS metagenome assembly JACCDO01 (sample SAMN15323440, study PRJNA562643) | freshwater metagenome | isolation source: river surface water | place: USA:Blue River Watershed | collected 2017-08-16 | reverse complement strand
GTGCAATATGTGTTCTACATCCTGTTGCATCTACTACTTTGCCACGATATCGCTCTTGGTAGCACATACAATACCATGTTCGATCTACAGCATAAAACTCATTTTCAGGGACTGAGGGTTGCGCTTGTGATGGTTGAACTTGTTCGCTTGGGGTTTCAATGGGATTTTGATCAACCTTGGCTTGAATTTTGATTTCTTGAACCCATTGATCACAAACTTCTTTTTGTTCTGTGTATACTAAATCTTTGATCTTAAAAGCTTGAGATGAACAAGTGATAAATCTTCTTTGTTTTTGATCAAGCTTTGTCATTTTACACCCTTTGGATAAGAGATCTGGCAATTCATAACGATCATCTTTTAGGTCAAGTGCATTCACACAAGCAGATAATTGATCGTGATATACCCACCATTGCTTGGTTGGTTTTGGGGGTTCGGGTGTAATGGCTTTGACTTCAATGATTTTAGATTCTAGATTTTGGGGTGGATCTATGGATTTTTTTACCTTGATGGTTGGTAGTTCTACTTCTGTTTGATTTTGCTCAATGGGTGGGATATGTTCATTGATTTCATTGAGTACAGCGATTGCTTGTTGATCTGATTTCTTTTGTTCAACAATGGGTTGAGATTTGGGTTTTGCGATCTTAATGGGATCTAGTTCATCTTCTTGAACGGGTGCTTGAACGGGTGCTTGAACGGGTTCTTGAACTGGTGCTTGAATAGGGATAGCAATCTCATCTTGATCCATCACATATTCTAGTTTCTCATCTTCCCGCGCAATGGCTTTGGGTAATTCGGAATGAGGCAAGGGTTTGATCGTCAAAGATACAGGTTCTCCCCATGATTCTTGATGATCTAAGGACAATTCAGCGCTTTGTGTGGTTGATAAACATTCACAAGTCGAAAATCTCTTACCATCATCCAAACAAGCTTGAGTACCTTTACCACCACTGGCACAAGGGCAATATCTCACTAAGCCCGGCACACATTGGGGGATGGATTCTTCTGAACATGCAAATAAGCTGATGAAGAAAAATAAAAGGCTGATATGTTGTGTGCTAATGACGAGAAACGCCCACCTATTTTCAATCAATTCATCATTTTTAACAACATACGACATAAATATGCCTTTAACAACAAACCAGGGTAATTCTTTTTTTTGCAAAGTATCTATTGTTTTTCTTATATTTTCAATGATTAATTTTATAGAAATAAAAAAGCAGTCATATTTACTACTTATAGGGTTCGCTTGAATCCTTCAATGGAGCCGATCATGAAAAAATTAAGTTATCTGTTTGTCTTGTTTGTGAGTCTATTTTCTTCTCTAGAACTACTCGCTCAAGAAAACTTTGAATATCAGTTCAATACCAGCATTTCTCACAAAACACAGATGTCCAAGAATAGAGAATTTGCTTTATTAGCAGGTGGATGTTTTTGGTGTATCGAAGCTGCCTTTGATGGCGTTACTGGTGTATCTCAAGCGATTTCTGGTTATGCTGGTGGATCAGAATCTCAACCCCAATACAAAGAAGTTGCTGGGGGACTCACTGGCCATAGGGAAGCAGTATGGATTGTGTATGATCCCACAGAGATTTCCTATGAAGAAATACTCAATATTTTCTGGAAGAATATCGATCCCACTCAAGCAGATGGTCAATTTGCTGATATCGGGCACCATTACCAAACAGCGATATTTCCATTAAATGAAGAACAATCAAGCATTGCAGAGAAATCAAAACAAGAGATCGCCAAGAAGTTTAAGAAACCCATTGCAACTGAGGTTCTTGCACCCACTTTGTTCTGGCCAGCAGAAAACAGCCACCAAAACTTCCATCTTGAAAATAAAGCATACTATCAAAGATATAAAGAAGGGTCTGGTAGAGCTGGGTTTATCAAGAAAACATGGGGTAAATAAGAAAGAAATTGAATCAACTTTCTCAACTATTCATTGCGATCCTATGGCTATTATCGCTGAGTACCAATGCTTTTGCCATAGAACGTGAACCCATTGACGATCTACTCAATCGAATTCACAGAGATGATCGTTTTGTGCTATACTTGATCGCTTCCCCTGAAGTGCTATATCAAAAATTATATCAGCCCATCTATCAAAAATATCATTCTTTTGTCGCTCAGAACCAATCCATTGACTTGTTCTCATCGATTTATACAAGCATAGATCCCAAGCATAGTGTGATTTTGATCGAGAATACAGAGAATCAAAAACAACTCTTACTCTTTGTCGCTAAAGCAAATACTACCCTTCAAATGTTAGAGAAAGCACCATCTCCTACATTCAAATTCGCTGAATTTGCTGGGCGTTTTGCCATTGAAATCGATCAACATCAAAATACAGCGCATACATCAACCATCGATTTTACGCAGTGGTTTAAGGCAAAATCAATGATTGCTTTTGAGCAAACAGAGATCAGTAAGCATTGTAGTATGAAAAAAGGGGAAGCTGATCTTTTTGTGATTCAACATGAAATCGCTTGTTTTACCCTTGCTTTTCACGCGAATCACGTATTGGCACAACTGAAAATCAATGATCAAAAACAATGGTTTCAAACATGGCTCTCTGTATTAGCACCGATTGAATTGAAGGATGAACAAGCATTATTTTCATTTTCAATGCATTTAATACCTGAGAAATATCAAGCTTTACTCATGCTTGTTCCACCAGAAACCCAAGCGATCTATCAAAAACTCTTTGATCACCTCATACAAAATACAGACGGAAATCTCTTGCTTTCTTGGTATGCCCTAGATCAATTCGCTTTACTCTTTGCCAAGAAGAATCAGAACAATCAATTAGCCCCCATGGATCTCTTGATTACCAAGGAAGAACAACTGCATTTTAGGGATGGGGTGGATGTGGCACAAATTTATTACAACAAACCCTTAACGAGCATACAAAGATCAAACAAAGACACTGCGCCTTTGATCTATCTACAAATGAAAAGCACTGGATTGCCTAAGAATGCGATTGATTTAAAAGATTTGGCTGTACATCGATTAAAAATCAGTCCTGAAGATATGAAGAATTTTGAATGGGTCTTTGAATTTTTTGCCCGTATGAATCAGTGGATTGGAGATATTGCATTAGAACTCAATCGTTTATCAAATACAGATTATGAACTCACGCTTAAAATGAAGCTCTATTGATTGATGGCTTTTAAACGATGATGATGCGCTAGGATCATTTGATGGATTTCTTGGGTTCCCATTTGTTCAATGGCATCTTGAAAATCTCTTTCACTGGGATATGAAGATTTGATAGACATGATGAGTTTACCAAGAGATTGTTCTGTTCTTTGGCAAATTTGGGTGATTAAGGCACCATTAAATTTAGATCTAAAATGTTCAAAACGTTCGATATCATCAGTGACTTGATCATATCGATCTTGAAAGCCTTCAAAATATTCAAACAGTAAGGGAAGTGGTGCCAATGATGGGGATATCCTTTGATCTAGAGGTGGGGGCATACTTTGAGCTAGAGATTGGCAAAAATCCAAAAAAGCTTGATATGTTTTTCTCTTACTATCCCTTGATCTGCTTTCTGTATTGAGATTTTCATATTGGAAATAACGAAGATCAAAATAAGGACTAGAATGGATAAACATAAACATCTCATCTAGGTCTTTAAACCCTTGTAGATCTCTTTCATAAGAGAGTCCTAGGAAGCCCCAAATCCGATTTAAATCTTCAGAAACCACGATTTCTTGGAACATCTGCTTACCATGATACCTCTTGAATTTGAGTCCATGATGCCCATAGTTTAAAGAAAAACGATGATAGAGTTTCCCAATGAGGTTTCCTCTGTCATTCCAAGAGAAATAAGCTTGAGCCAATAAGAGATACTTGGGTTCTTCAAAAATCAAATCGATTTGAAATCGTTGGTATTCAAATGAAAAGATATTGCTATTCTTAAAAAAAGCCCTGCTTTGAAAGCAATCGATGATTTGAGAATAAAGTAGAGCCGAATCATCTGCTTGTTTTTCCACAAGCAGATCCATATCCCCAAAAGAAGGTTTGCTTTGATAGGCTGGAATGGTAAGGATTTGCCGATGAGGCCATAAAATCCTAAGTTTTGCAATGACTTCAGATTCAAGTTGAAAATAGGCATCTCGATCTAAGCGAATACACTCAAATCCTTTTAAAGCATTGCCACCCATAATGTATTAGTGTCCAGCAGAGAAGAAAACATTATTGAGGATCGCCACAAGTACACCCGTGATAGAAATACCAGCAATCATACCAGAAGAAATGGAGACCAAATATTGATCTGCATTCTTTTGATCTTGTCTTTGCCACATATATGCAAGCATACCACCGATAAACATGGATAGAGAATATTGGAAAGGTAGGATTAATCCCAAACCAATACCAGTAGATGAAGGAATTAAACTCACCATGATTTTTTGGGGGAGAATTTTGGTTTTGGGCAAGAAATATTCTAAACTGACCAAAATGGCACCTACAATTAAACCCGCAAAAATCAATTTTTGATTAAAAGGATGCATGTGATCAAGACCATATTTAAAGAGTTCAGCCACAGCCTTCCAAGCTTGAGCCGCTGGTGCTGGGAATTGTGGGGGGGCATCTCCTTTGCCTAATAATGTTGTTGCATCAGGCACCAATAGATAAAACCCAGAAACAGTAGCGATGGTACCTGTGAAAATACCGATAAACTGGGCAACAAATTGTCGTCTGGGATTAGCCCCCAATAGATAACCAGATTTAAGGTCATTTAAGAGATCAGCTGCAGACCCAGCTGTACTGGCTGTAATACTTGCTGTCATTAAATTCGCAGTCACTGATTGGGGAATCAATACGCCATAGGTCAGTTGCATGATTTTACCCATAGCACCAACAGGGGTAATATCTGATTCACCAGTGACACGACACGCGACAAGAGATAATAAGAATGATAAAATCACAGCAATCACACCATAGTGCCATGGAATTTCAAAGAAATGATGACCAATGATGATTGTGCCAGCGCCAGCCAAAGCTGTACCATAGATAAACCATTGAGAAGGCACTTCTGTACTCTTGACATGATGATCATATTCTTTGAGTTCTGTGTCTTCATTGGTATTGGATCTAAAAGATCTCAAAATGGTTTTCCATTGGAATGCAAATGAAAGTAACCCAGCTGCCACAGAAATCGAAACACCAAACCATAAACCGCTTTCTCTAAAAGCTTTTTGTGGTGCAGTAATGGCATAAACGACATCTTTATTAGGATTGAGCCAAGCTTCACTAGATGCAACAGGTCCAATCACATAGATCAAGGATAAACTACCTACAAGCATCCAAAATGCCATTCTTAACCCAACCAAAGCCCCAGCTGCAATCATCAGTGGGTTATGGTCAAAAAACATCAACCAATCAGAAGCTTTGTGTGCCACTTTACCTGCTACAGTGGAAGGGACTTTGAGAAAACGATCAAAAATCGCTGTTTCTCCATGCAAGATACTCTCATAAGTGGTTTTGGTCATTTTGCTGACGGGATCGATTACTGGTAATTTTGTCACTTCATCGATCACTTGAACAGTTTTCCATTTTAAATCAATCAAAAGAGGGAAGAAAGACCCAAAGAGCGCAGAGAATGCCAATACCTTGGCTTTTTGTATCGCTTCATTGCCTTGAGAGTATAGAGATTGTAGGGTCACAGCTGCTGCAGTACCAGATGGGAATTTAAGGCGTTCTTGATTGATCAATGATCTCTTCATGGGAATAGCCATCAGTGTACCCAAAGCCCCCAAAAAAGCAGTCCAACAAACAAGCGCAAAAGGTGTTAAATGCTGACCTGCTGGGTTTTCTGGGGTTGCTGAGATCATGAGGAGCGCAGCAATAGCTGATACCATGGTACCACCAGTGGCATAACCAGCAGAAGAAGCTGTGGATTGCATACAATTGGTTTCTAAGATGGTCAAAGGTGTTTTGGCAATCCCCAATTTCATCAAAATCTTCCAAATGGCAAAAGCCAAAATACAAGCAGTAATCGCTACCCCCATGCCCCAACCTGTTTTTAAGCCAATGTACAAATTGGTAAAAGCCAAGAAAAAGCCTAAGAATGATCCCATGAGTACGGCTCTGAGTGTTAATTGAGGAAATTCATCTCCACGATAAACCTCTTGATACCATTTGCGTTCGTCATATTTAAGTACTTCTTCAGGTGAGATGGCCAAAGGTTTGTATTGAGCTGATTCCTCTGGGTTTTGAGGCGGTCTTTGAAAGAGAGACATAGATATATCCTTATCACTGGATTGAATGTGATTGAGCATGTATTGATTAGCATATTCAAAAATATTGATCTATATTTTTTCAAGGATATCAATTGCTTTATTCAGACAAATGCATTAAACCCACAGCATTCAATACTGGAGTGATATGTTACATTTTTTCTATGATTATGCCTTTTTTATCTTGCAGTTTTTTACCATTATTCTCTTCTTTCTTGTGCTCTTTTTTGTGTTTGTCAAAGGTTTCATGGGTAGCCAAGATGATGCAGATGATCAACGATTTGAGGTAAGTTTACAAAATATCAATGAGAAACAACAAGCATTGATCGATATGATTGAAATCGATTTACTCGATGAAAACGATGGGAAAAAACTCAAAAAAGAGAAGAAGAAATTAGAAAAACAAAAAACAGTCAGTCAAAAAAGGTTTTTTGTTTTGGACTTTGAAGGGGATGTAGAAGCTTCGGCAGTAGAAGCATTGAGAAGAGAGATTTCCATACTCTTAGCCATCGCCAAACCAGAAGATGAAGTTATCTTATGCTTGAATAATAGCGGGGGATATGTACATACCCATGGTTTGGCTGCATCTCAATTACAAAGATTAAAAGATCAAGCTATTCCCTTAACCATTTGTGTAGATATGGTTGCTGCCAGTGGGGGATATATGATGGCTTGTGTGGCAAATCAAATTATCGCAGCGCCATTTGCTTTGATCGGTTCCATCGGCGTTGTAGCCCAAATGCCTAATTTCCATAAGCTTTTAAAACAATTTAATATAGACTATGATATTTTGACTGCTGGGAAATATAAACGCACCATGACCATGCTCGGTGAAAATACAGAAGAAGGAAAACAAAAACTGATCGATGAACTTCAAATGACCCATACATTATTCAAAGATTTTATTTTACACCAAAGAACCAATCTCTCATCAGAACAATTAGATGCATTGGCAACAGGAGAAACTTGGTATGGTACCCAAGCAATAAAACTTGGACTGATCGATGAAGTCGCAACCAGTGATCAATATATCCTTTCTAAAATCAAAGAAGGACAAGTTTTTAAACTTAAAGTCATTGAACATAAATCATTAAAAGAGAAAATCAGAGTGGGTTTACAACATTCATTACAATTACTGATGAAACCCAAGATCTAATGATTGATGGGTGATTGACTTGGTGATTGACTTGGTGATTGACTTGGTGAACGCAATAGATTCGGGGATTGATTAGGTGATTGATTAGGTGATTGATTGGGTGATTTTTGATTCCCAGTGCTTGGTAAGGCTTGATCCAAAGGATGGCTATTTTGTTTGCCTTTCAATAACTCATCTGATTCCCTGCCTTCCTTTTCACCCGTCCATCTCAATCCTACAAGCATTGTTGTCCCTGAAGAGAGATCTTGTAGATGTAGTAAGCAACCGATATGTAGATGAAAAGAAGGACTCATGGGCAATGAAGCCAATGCAATCAAGCCCGATTCTCTTTGATCAAAACGCATGAAATCAGTGACACGATCTTGTAGATGATGATTTCCCCAATGCCTCCATCCCCAACCAATCCCTAATAACGCCCTAGAAATCGATAAACCCATACTCATACCAGAATGCACCAAGAATAATGGCTGTGAAATAGAGTTGAGGAAATGACTCAACCAGAAGTTTTTGTATTGAAGCCATTGTTGATAACCCACTGACCAATACATCTGATGAGATACTGATAAGATCGGTTCTAGAGAGACTTTATAAAACCATGATTGTCCATGTAGTAATCGATAACTCAAAGCAAAAGAAATAAAATGTTTTTGATGATGACTTAGGGTTTGTTGTTGGAATTGAGATGGCATATCCATGGGTTCAGAGATTTGCTTTTGATAATCCATTGCTGTGGGAATTAAATTTAAATTTTCATTTAACCATCGATAATTGATTGCACCTTGTATATATTGAGAAAAACGGTAAATCGCTTGAAGATGAACACCAGAAAATCGCCTTAAATGTGCATTGTCATCAAAGTCATTTCTATATTGCCCAGTTAAATAAGATAAATTTAATTCAAATGTCTGCCCATTTAAATCGAAATGGTATAAATCCGCGATGGCAAAACGGGCTTGTTCTTGGGCTTGAACGAAAGGCGCAAAACTCAAAATAAAACAGATCAGCAAGATTATTGTTTTCATCGGATGTATCTCTATGGACTTTTTTCTTCAATCTAAGCAATACCCTACTTGTCTATATCAATCAAAACAATTGAGAATAGAGATCTTTCATTCCTCAGTTTTGGACATTTAAGAGTAGAGTCTCTTGAAACAATAAAAATGTTACAATATGATATAAACTATTGATTTTATTGATGTTATGTTGTTTATTGATCTGTAAGCTTTGTTTTACTGCCAAAAAAATGAAAAAATTTTTCTTTACAAATCGCTAAAAATACTAAGACAATATAGTGATTTTTTATATTTGTCTTTAAATCAATCATATCGAATGAAATGAAGGCAAAAAACTCTTACTTGAAACGGGCACTTTTTGAAAGAGATCAGCTCTTCAAAAAGAGGCGGTGCAAATGAGCTACTTTAAAAGAATTCCAGAGCTATTTAATCCTAGAGAGTTTAGGCTTCAATTTGATGAAAAACTATATCAACAAGCCCAAACATCTCATTCGCATAAAAAGTTTCTCTTGATTCGCTATAATTTCCCAGAACAACTTAGCTTCTTTGGGCTTCATGTGTCAGAGGATTCAACCGTTCCACCTTATCAAGTGAAAATCTCTAGAATAAATACTGGAGGTCTTTCTTTTTCTTGTACTTGTGCACAATCTCAAGTATATAAGAGGAAATGTATTCATATGATTTCATTGGGGATGTGTGTCCTAGAAGGTCATATCAGTAGGGAAAAAAGAGCTGCAAGGCTAGGACTATCGATCCCCACTACTTTTCCAGGGGATAAATCCAAAATTATCAATTGGTTGCATCAGTATCTTTCGATTATTCCTGCAGCCACACCGATTTCTCAACTCACTTGGTTTAATCAAAGAAAAAACTTTTCAAGCACAGCATTAACCAATGAATTTAAGAATCTATCCCATCTCAATTTGGGACAAGCTTTATTGGTATTACAACCTGTACAGCCTCCTACCCCTACAAATTCTTTTATTGGTGCATTAGAAGATCAACTCGATATCGAAGCCAATGAATGGCTAGATCATCGCTTATATGAAGAAGATTCTAAACAATGGCGAAAACTACCAAAATCACCCATTGAACAAGCATTATGGCAGGCTGCTTATCAAATCATCAACAGACCCACCAAGATTGAAGATATTGCAACTAATGGGTATATCACCCATGAATTTTCATGGGGTTGCTTACAAGTCTCCCACCCTTCACATATTGCAACACCACCACAACTTCAAATCAAGTCTTTAGAAATCGACAGTAAAGAAAAAGAAGAATCCTTTGATCCTCTTGATATCAATGGTAATCCTTGTTTACACAAATATTCCCCAGAAAAACAAAGACTATATGCAGGGATCATCTTGGATCAATTGTTCCACCCAGCATTCTCTGTGGATGAACGCAAAAGATTATTTGATGCTTATCAACAGCAACCTTGGGAGAGATCGATTGCCCAATTGATGAAGCAACCAGTGTTTAATTCAACCCAAAATACAGTTGCTGAAGATTTGGAACAGAATACGCCAGAACTCATTGGTTTTCAAATCAAGAAAAACAATCAAAAACAATTGGAAATCAATCTTTGTGCGCTCAAACCTTATCAAAGAAGAGAAGGTTTTAAGGTTAGATTCTTGGAGAATTCCGATATTCCACCAAAATCTTTGACCCCTCAAGAGATGGCTGTATACCTCTTTAGTTTAAGCAGTTCTAAACAAGAGCATCAACTCTTATGCGCCCTAGAACTCTTGATTTCTTCACCTTATGTAGTGAATCCCCAAGGCGAAAGCATTGTGGTCAAAAGGTCTTATCCCCAACTCTACTTAGGTCCTATTCAACAAGGTGAAATCGAAGAACTTAAACAAAACGCCCAAAATCAACTTGAACAAGATTTCATCAATGATTTTTTCTCTAGGGATCAAAAGGAAGAAGAAGGGGAAAGTAAGACTGTATCAGATACAGAAGAAATCAGCCCAGAAGGATTTATAGGCAGTCTTGAGGATGATCTACAAATGCTCCTCTCTTCAGCCAAATCCATTCAAAGTAGATTTGAATCAGTAGATCATGTCTTTAATCAATCCGAAGACTATATCGATCTTAATCTTGAATCTTCAGATGCTCAAAATACCAATGAAGAAGAAGATCAAAGTGCCAAAAAGCGTAGAGGGCGTCCACCCAAGAATAAAGGTGAAGTAGAAGCTGTTTCTCATGTTGAAACGATTTTATCTCAAGATGCGATTTTACCAAGCATGCAAAAGAAAAGAGGGCGTCCACCCAAGAACAAGCCAGTCATTCAAATGCCTAATGTCGCTCCAGTTCAAAGCGAAGAGGTATATGCCGTACAGTTCTTGGTAGATCACTATGTTTGCCAAAATCAATCATTGATCACAGCGCCACTCAAGAATGAATTTTTATGTGCTTATTTCCCACCAGATAAGCTTGAAATCTGTGTATTTAGACTTCCACAGATTCTCTTTCCTACCATTAAGCATTTCCTTGAACAACCTTTGGAGTTACCAGCAAGAGAATCCAATAATGTATCGCCTTTGATCGAGAAACTAGAGACTTATCTACCGATTCGTTTGCCTAATTCCCTCAAAGGCCAACAAGTAGAACCTGATTTAAGACCCTTGATTCGATGTACACCTTCAAACCAAAGTGGAAACTCAGATTTCCTTACGCTACAGATTTGGAGTAGACCCTTACAACAAGGACCGATTTACCCACCAGGTGAAGGTCCAGCTGAAATTGCCATCCATCATCAAGGACTACGTATTTATACCAAACGCCCTATACATAATGAAGTTGCTTATTTTGAGCAATCTATCAAAGCTTTGCCTTTGACCAATGAAATCGAGCCTTATAAATACGAAATCAATACACTACAAGAAGTACTTGATTTAATTGATACCCTCCAAAACCTCAATAATCAATTTCAAGTGGAATGGGGAAAGACACCTTATAAAATCAGGTCAAATGCACTGAGTACATCTAAGTTGAAAGTGCAAATTATCCACAAGAGAAATTGGTTAAATCTAGAAGTAGATGGCGTTTGGGAGCATGAATCTGGGCATCTCACTTTGAAACAAGTCTTGGATGTTGTGAAACAAGGACATAAATTTATAGAGATTGCCCCTGGTGAATATGCTAAGATTTCAGATTTTGCTAGAAAACAACTAGATCCTTTAGCGAATCTCTTGCCAGATGATAAAGAAATCGATGAGAAAAACCCTGCGCCACAAATCAAGTTGATGCCACTTGCAGCCCTTCAAGTCATGTATTCCTTGGAAACATTAGGGGCAAAAGTAGAAAGTGCTTCCAAAATTCTTGAACTTCAAGTCAAAGCCAAGAATGCAGCAACCACTACCATTGTACCACCAAGCGGATTAAATGCGACTTTAAGAGCATATCAACTTTCGGGTTTTGAATGGTTAGCCAGAACAGCTTTATGGAGTCCGGGCGTGTGTTTGGCAGATGACATGGGTTTAGGTAAAACCCTTCAAGCATTAACACTCCTTCTTTATCGATCAAGTCAAGGTCCTTCACTCATCGTTTCCCCAGCTTCAGTCGCTCAAAACTGGATCAGAGAAGCTGCGAAATTCACCCCAACATTGAATATTAGGGAATATCGAGGGGCAGATCGTAAGTTTAATCAATCTTTGGGTGCAAATGATGCCATTGTGACAAGTTATAGCATCTTGGGTCGAGATATCGATTTCTTAGAATCGATCAAGTTTGCCACTGTGATCTATGATGAAGCACAAGCGCTCAAAAACCCTGAAAGTACCAGAGCCAAAGCAGCCATTAGAATCAAAGCAGATTATAGCGTAGCATTAAGCGGTACCCCCATAGAGAATCATCTCTCAGATTTGTGGAGCCTTGCTCGTATCGTCACTCCTGGATTACTTGCTTCTGAAAGCAAGTTTAGAGATAACTATATTAAACCTATCAGTTATGGGGGCGAAACTGCACAACGGGCTAAGAATTCTCTGACCAGCTTAATACGTCCTTTTGTGCTCAGAAGGCTCAAAAAAGATGTGGCACCTGAATTACCAGCAAGAATAGAGAAGGTTGAATATATCGATCTGAGCGAAGAAGAAAGACAGAAGTACGAAAATGTAAGGCGTACTGCGATTGATGCAAGTAAGAAAGAAGAAGGCAAAGATCGTTTCTTCCTTCTTGCTTCTTTGACACGTTTAAGACAACTCGCTTGTGCAATCTCCTTGGTTTATCCAGAGAATAAATCTCAATCTACAAAGATCACTAGACTTGTAGATATGATGCTTGAAATCAGGGAAAATGGCGGTAAAACCCTTGTGTTTAGTCAATTTACTCAACTCTTGGAATTGGTGAGAGAAAAGCTTCAACAAGCGCACTTTAGTTTATGCTATTTGGATGGCAGTACACCTGTTGCTCAAAGACAAAAAGAAGTGGATTTCTTCCAAGAAGGGAAAGCTGATGCCTTCTTGATTTCTCTCAAAGCTGGGGGAACTGGTTTAAACCTGACCAAAGCCACTTATGTCTTTCATCTAGACCCTTGGTGGAATCCCGCAGCAGAAGACCAAGCAACAGACAGAGCACATCGTATCGGTCAAACTGAACCTGTGACTGTGTATCGTTTGGTCAGCAATAATACCATTGAAGAACAAGTGTTATCATTGCACAAAGAAAAAAAACAACTGGCAGAAGCTTTAATTGGAGATGCAAGATTGGCTCAATCTTTATCTCAAGAACAATTGGTGTCATTGCTTAGAGGCGATTCTATATAGTTTTTAATGATTGAGAAAGGATACTCAATGAATCATACAATTATGTCTTTGGTCGATAAAGTAGGCGTACCTAATGCGATCATCTTTGCTTTGGCCATATTCTGGATCATCTATGGTTTTAAAAATCTCAACAAAGCCCCAAGAGAACTAGGGATTATTTACAGTACCAAAGTTCTAGAGATTATCGCTTATGGCTTGATGAGTTCTACTTTGGTTCTTTGGTTGTCAAAAGACTTGGGATTTTCGGATCAAAATGCTGGATATACAATTACATTTTGGTCATCTATCTTGAGTTTGGTAACGATTTTGGTGGGTTCTCTCACTGATTCTATCGGGATTAAGAAGAGCTTCTTGATGGGCTTTGGTTTATGCCTGATCTCTCGTCTTGTGATGTCTCAAGTGACCAATATTTGGCTTGTCATTCCTTTTGGGTTAGGGATTTTGGCGATTGGTTTAGCGATGATGACACCAGTGATGACTGCTGCTGTGAAAGCATATTCCAATACTGAACAGAGAACATTGGCGTTCTCTTTATTCTATACTTTTATGAATATCGGTTTTGCCATTTCTGGTGTGATGTTTGATTCGATTAGAAAAGAACTCGGTGAAAGTGGGAATATTGTATTCCTTGGTCAAAACTACTCCACTTACCGTTATTTGTTTGCACTCGCATTTATCTTTACCATTCCCGGATTCTTACTCACTTTATTTGGTTTAAGAGATGGGGTGAAAATGACTGAAACTGGCATAGAAATCGATCAGAAAGTAGAATCCAAAGTCAAATTATCACCAATGGAAATCATTGCAAAAACAGCCAAAGATACAATCAATAACTTTGCATCTGTGGTGAGACAACCCGCATTTCAAAAATTCTTGGTGATTCTTACATTGATCGTGGGTGTTCGCTTGGTATTTTATCACATGCACTATACCTTCCCCAAGTTTGCCATTAGAGAATTAGGTCAAGGCGCCCCCATCGGACAGTTATGGGGTGTTCTCAATCCGATATTAATTGTTCTTTTGGTACCTGTTGTGGGTTCTGCAAGTAAGAATATCTCTTCTTATATGATGATGTTGGTAGGGACTGCGATTTGCGCTGTGTCTTTGTTTATTCTTGTGCTTCCTCCAGCGTTATTTGAAGGTTTAGCCAATGGATTCTTTGGGGATTTGATCGCTAATAAATGGTTAAAAATGAATGTAACCATTGTTAACCCTTGGTATGTTTCTATTGTTTTATTTACCATTTTGATGTCTATTGGTGAAGCGATTTGGTCTCCTAGACTCTATGAATACACAGCTTCTATTGCACCTAAGGGTCAAGAAGCAACTTATATGTCTCTTTCAATTTTGCCATTTTTTGTTGCTAAATTCGGTGTAGGTATGCTTTCTGGAAATCTACTCGCTTGGTATATGCCTGAAACAGGTGCGCGAAACCCACAAATGTTATGGTTCTGGATTGCGATTATGGCTGCTGTTTGTCCGATTGCCTTGTTGATGTTGAGAAAATCATTACAAACCCATGAAGAAGGTAGATAATTTATCTACATTGACTTCCTTGAATATATGCTTTAAGTGTCCTCTGATTTTCGATTGCCACAGCCCAGAATAACCCATGATTTAATTTAATTTTTGCGATTGTTTGTTTGGGTTGGTTTAAAGGAATATTTTGCAATAATTGAGCATCCCCTTGGCGCATAAATTTTTCATCGATGGGTTGAAGATAAAAAACTTGAATGGGGAAATTTTGGATGGGGTGATTCACTGTTTTTGAATAGAGTAAGGTTCTATAAGTCAAAGCGCTTGGATGTTCGACATCGATTTCTGATCGTAGAAAATCTTGATCCAATAATGCATTGATTTGATCGATATTTTGCTCAGATCTCAATACTCTACCATCTTCGCTGATCGCATAGCCTTCTAGCCTTATGCTTTGATCGATATTTTGATGTTGTTCAATCAACAAATACCCATCTAATCTAGGACTTAAACGAATCCCCATCATTTGAGGTGCAAAGCGATCACTGACCATCAAAGTTTGGCTGTAATTGGCATTGATACGATCTCTTCTCTTGAGAAAAACCCTACCTTGATCATTGATCCAAGCGATAGACCCATCATCTGCGAGATCAAAAGCTTTGACAGGATCATTGCTGATCACTTGAGAAGCAATCCCTTCAATGGGATGATAAGTCCATAATCTCAAGAGTTGGGATTCTTGGTCTTTGAAGAGCACAAATAAACGACTACCTACATATTTGCTTTGGTAATCCACAACAGCATTACTGGCGATTTCAAAACTTTGTTCATCTAACACGATTTGATCTTGGGGGATATGAAAGAATCTAAATTGAATCCTTGTATTTTGATGTGCATCACCATCCATCCCAACCAAAGTTTTCATCCATAAAACCACACCTTCATTAAGGCTTGTATTCCATAATACAGTGGGTTTCTTCTGTTCAAGCATAGGAGAAATAGGATGAATGGCTTGCCAAGGTTGGGCGACTTGTATTTCATTTTGATCATTGAAGTTAAGCATAGAGATATGGTTTTGTTGCTGATCCCCCACCACAATCAATAGTTGTGGTTCATTCGCTTGGGCACCTTGGCTTATGCTCAGTTCAGTAAATCGAATCATATTGGGATCATCGACAACTAAAGACAGTTCTTCTTGTAATTCAAATCGATTTTGAGCTTGAGCTTGAAATGCGCCTTGATCAAAACTTAAACAATCACTTCGATTTTGTAGGCAACTCAAGTCTTCTGGGTTTTGAGTATCCCATACACAAGATTGAGCTTCACAGGTGAGTTGATTTTGATGAGGACAAAAACTTAAACCCAAACAATCATCAGATTGATCACACTGCCCCAAGGCTAAAATCGGTTGAGTGCTGATAGGATATTGTTGATCTCTAAGCAAAGAACTACAATTCGCAAATCTCGCATTAAAATCCCTAGCCCCTTGCGTAGGATCTAAGCCATAATCATTTAACAAGGTTGCCACAATGCTTTGACTTTCTGTCAATTGAGAATTTTTAATCACATCCACCAAAGAAATCCAATCTTGATTTTCAGTAGGTTGATACCAAACATCAGCAATCAAGCTACACATCGCCAAATGAGCCCTTGATGCGAGTTTATTCCCATCATCAAGTGCGCTATCTGGGATATCTGGTGCGCAATGTCCGAGTGTACGGCAATCAAAAATACGATTGATCAGTTCTTGAGTTCTGAGGGTAGGGATCATTTTGAGCTTGGATTCTCCACCAAATAGGCTTTGTTCTCTGAGTTCAAACCCTTGTTTGATTTGTACGCTACATTGGGCATTCACACCACTGAGAACAACAGGATCATCTTCATCTTTTTGCATGAAATCTTGTTTTAAGAAGCGATTTCTCAGTAAAGCTGGATCATTGAGATCAAAACCTTGAGCTTGTGCTTGGGTTAAATCTGTTAAACTTGGCACATTCTTTTCATTGTCACAAAAAAGCACTGGCGGATATTCTGCATGGAGTGCAGATGAACCAAAAATTCTCTTGAGGCTGAGGGGAGAAGTTTGAGTATTGATCGATGTAATGGTGCTATTTCTATTGCCAAAAAAACGAGCCATCAAAGGACAAGCTAAATCTGGGGTATCATGGGCAGAACAAGCAAAAGCAGTGGGCCCCCATAATTGAGCAGATACAGCGAGATCTAGATTGAGGTCTTGGGCTTGTTGTTCATCTAGGTATTTGGAGATTTTAATGGGTTCAAACCAAATGATTTGTTGTATGGCTTTCATCAAATATCCC
>JACCDO010982679.1_pt1 | contig 16984 bp, 10 predicted proteins | sample 7446101 | NCBI WGS metagenome assembly JACCDO01 (sample SAMN15323440, study PRJNA562643) | freshwater metagenome | isolation source: river surface water | place: USA:Blue River Watershed | collected 2017-08-16 | reverse complement strand
TCATCTTCTTTCTCTTCATCTTCTTTCTCTTCATAATTTTTGATACAATATTCATAAATATACTTGTCGAAAATATTAATGTTTTGTTCATTAGTTAATACTAATGATAAAGCTTTTCTTCCATGTTCTCTGTACATTTAAAATATTTTAAAATAAAAATATTTTTTTTTCAATTTTATTTTTACTTCTAAATATTAAAGAAGATGGCAATATCTCCAACATTAGTTTATACAATAGTATTATTTTTATTAATAATAGGTTTTGTTTTATGGTTAGTTGTTATGCAAATACAAGAATATTATCAACAAGATGATCCAAAATTAAAAGAACTTTTAGAAAAAGTTAGACCATTATTTGAAGGTGATAAATACTACAGTGGTATACTTTCGGAATTAAATACTCGTAATATATTAAAAGAAATTACTCTTTACAAGGGTGATAAATCTTATACAATTAATAAACAAAAAGTATATTTATGTTTAAAAGACGAAAATAATGAATACTATAATACTAATATGTTAACATATGTTTTATTACATGAATTGTCACATGTTATCTGTGATGAAATTGGTCATACCGAAAAATTTCATGATATCTTTAAAGAAGTTTTAAAAGAAGCTAAAAAATTAAAAATCTATGATGCTTCTATACCAATTATTAAAGATTATTGTCAATACCAAAAGTAAAAAAAGTTTTAAACTAATATTAGTTTAAAAAATTATATTTTAACTTACTTTTAACTTACCAAATAATCTTTTTGTTGATGTTAACATTCTTTGAAAACATGCTATTTGTCTAAACATAAATATTAAAAATAGTGTTATATTTAACAAATTATTATCAATTATTTTATATATGAAATTAATTGCAAATGCTTCAGAACCAACTATACTTAAAAACATAATATATTTTGAACTTAAATATAAATTAGATATTAAATAATTTTCTTTTGTTTCTTTTTGATGTTCATTATTTATATAGCAATCAATAAGTACTATTAAATGACTAATTTCCTCATTTATTAAAAATATAATAAACAATGGATTTATATAACTACATAAAGTAAGAATATAACCAGAAGATATACGATCTATTAACATATCAAGATAATAACCAAATGTTGAACATTGATTAAATTTTCTCGCTAGAAATCCATCTACGCCATCAAGTAAATAACTTAATATATAATATAAATAATTATCATATTTTTGGAAATATATTAAAAATAATATTCTAATATAACCTATTATATTTGGAATATATAGTAATACCTTTATAGAATTGAAAAACATTTTGATAATAAAATAATTAATTAGATAAATAATTCAATTTTTTTATTAAAATTTCTCTAAACAATTCGACCAATTAAAGCCAAAATTTTTTACTACTCATTACGTTAGATTATTAAATAATTATAAATTTTAGTTTTCAATTTTTAATATAAAAATTAAGAAATAAAAATTAAAAATTAATAAATGTCAAATATAAATTTTGAAAAAATATGGGTAGCAAGTTTTGATATCGGTAAAATAAATTTTGCTTTTTATATAGAAGAAATTGAATTAGGTGAATTTAAAAATATCAAAAATGTTGCAAAATTAAAGAGATATAATGTAAATGGAACTTGCACAGAAGAATTTGAAAATATAATGACAAAAGTTTATAAAAATGGGAAAAGAATTTTATTAAAGAATTTTAATTTGACTAGTAATGTTGATAAGAAAAAATATTTTGATATGGAATTATGTTATAATTTAATAGATTATCTTGACATCTATTCGGAATATTGGGATAATGTTTCTTACTTTATTATTGAACAACAAATGAGTTTTGGAAGAAAAACAAATACTATGGCTCTAAAAATTGGACAACATTGTGCATCATATTTTATGTTTAAATATGGAAGATTTCGTAAAGTGGTTGAATTTCCCTCTTATCATAAAACACAGGTTTTAGGCGCAGAAAAACAATTAAAAAGTAGTAAAAAAACAATAAAAAAAGTTATGAGAGAAAAATGGACTATTGAAAAATATGCACGCAAAAAATGGGCTATTGAAAAAGCCAAGAGTATCTTAGTGTTGAGAGAAGATCAAGAAACATTAGAAAGTTTAACCAAAAGTAGAAAAAAAGATGATATTTCCGATGTTATATGTCAATTGCAAGCATGGAAATATTTAAAATATATTGATAAAAATAAGACTTTTTAATTTTTATAATAAATTATTATAAAAAGTTTTAAATTAAACTCTTCTAGAAACATATTTTTGAACGCTATTAATTTTAATGTTATATAATGTATAATTGTAAGAAAATAAAATAAAATTAAAAGTTCTAATGATCTCAATTTCATTCTTACTTTTTCTAAAAACATGACCATTAAATTCCTCATTATTTTTTTCATCTAAAACTAGAGACATTTCTAAAAGTTTTTGACGAGTTTTTCTTAATCCTTTTTCATAAAAGTATGGTTTATCGTTGATTGAAATAACGAATAAGTCATCTTCGGATTCTTCTTCGCTTTCGTCTTCCTCTTCTTCCTCGTCTTCTTCTTCCTCTTCCTCATCTTCTTCATCCTCTTCATCTTCATCTTCTTCATCTTCATCATCTTCATCTTCTTCATCTTCGTTCTCTTCTTTATCTTCGTCCTCTTCTTTATCTTCGTCCTCTTCTTCTATATCATTCTCTTTTCTTTCTTTTTGTTGATTTAAAATATCTTGTTCGTTTAAAAATATTTCATAATAAATTTCATCTAAATTTTTAATGAATTTTTTGTTTAAAAATAATTTACTTAATCTCTTTTTCTTCAATTCTTTCAAATTTTCTCTAATCTCTTTTTCTTCTTGATTAACGGTTAATTCAATATTTTCAACTTGAGTTAAAACATCAATTTTATCATAATCTTCAATAATATTATCAGTTATATTATCAACAACATTATTTACTAAGGTATCAGGACTTTCAGGAACACTAACATTATCTAATTGTTGTTCTGAACTTACAGCTTTATCAGTAGAATCATTTTGTGTACTTTGTTGGAAAAGAAACATTTTATTATTAATCTAATTGTATTTAAATTAATTATTTTATAATTTTAAATATGATTATTAATTGAAATAGGAAAAAGAGTATAACAACGAAAAAATAAAACTGAAATTTTATTTTAATTATAAAAATTTCATTAATATTATGATAACAATTGAGAAAGTTTACAACTTTTCATTCAAATTCGAAAGTAAAAAAATTACCATGAAAATCAATAACGGATTTTCTTCATCGTTTTGTATTGATGAATACATTTATGATTTTATTGAAAATATAATAGAATGTACAGTAAGTTGGAATTATCCTCTAAGAGAAGTAAACTTTTTATTAGAAAAAGATAAAATTACATGTACATACACAAACTGTAAATTTGTTTTTGAAAATAATAACATTGTTAGAAACGAATTTAGGAGATTTTTAGAAGAATTAAATAATGTCAAGAAAAGAATTTATAAATTCTTAGAGAATAATATTGATTTTAAAGTTTTTGATATAAAAGAAGATCTAGAAAATACTAATATTATTAAATTATTAAAATCGGATCATAATATGATATATGGTGAAAGTTTATTAGATATTATTGTTTTTAAACTTAATCATAAGAAAAAATATGGAAATTTTGATTATGAAGATATTTTAAATTTTTTAGAAACAAATAGACAAGTTACAATATTACCTGATCTAAATATAAAAAATATATATATCATTTTGAATATTTTATCAGGAAAAAGAAATAATTGTAACGAAGATTCTATAAAAAGAATACTTAATATTCAAAATCAAATTAAATATTTTGTTAAAGACTATGAATTGGAAAGTAAAATTTCTATAAGTGACATTTTCTTTCTTAAAAAAGTTCTTAAAGAGATAATAAAAAGCGTAGATGAAGATTTTATGCATATTGATATAAATAGTTGTTTAAAATTTGTAGATAATTTGGTGAAAAAACTAGACCTCCCGGTCTTAAAAAGATAAAATTTTAGTTAAATATATTTATATAATCTAGAAAGTATATAAATTACTCTAATTTACACTAATCTTTTGGTCAGGATGATCTTAAAAAAAGTAAAAAGTAAAAAATAAAAAATAAAAAATAAAAAATAAAAAATAAAAAATTAAAAATTAATATTAATAAAAAATGAAAAATAATTATTGTAAAATTCAAAATTATTCAAACAGAAATTATTCAATTGAAAATTATTCAAATAATCCAGAACAAGATAAAATTATTAAGGAATTTATGAAATCTTTTCTTGGGAAATTTTGTAGTTCTATAAACTCTAGTTTAGAATCTTTATTACCAAATAGTAATGTACCAAATGATTGTCAGAATATAAGTGTAAAAAATATGTGTTTTATAAAATCTTATAACCCACAAACAGGTTCAATAAATATATTTGTAAATGGATTGTTTGAAGATAAAACAAAAATAAAATCAAATGGTAAACACTCCCTAGCTGGTGAATATACTGGTGGTTTAGCTGGACAATTGCCTGGATCAATACCAAAAGTTAAACCTTGTCCATCTTCTTGGGCAGGAGATAATGGAGTTACTTATACTGATATTAGAGATGATGGAACAACATGCTATACTAAACTTTATAGTAGAGGAGCTGGAAGAATTCCAGATAAAAAACAATGTTCTGATTGGAATTCAAACTACAGAGATGATGGAACTAGTTGTTGGGCTGATAGTTACGGTAGAGGAGGTGGAAGAGTACCAGATGTAAGTTGTCCAAGTGGCTGTTCAAATAAACAAGGAGTTGGGGCAGCTGCATGGTGTGATAATGGTCCACGATGGGATTTTTGGAATCTAAGAACATGCAGTGCTAATATATCATGTGGGTCAAATGAAGAAAGAAATGGAGGTTTATGTTATCCTAAGTGCAGAGACGGGTATAACCCTGCTGGATGCTGTCTATGTGAACCAAATGGAGGTGCTGGTATTAAAGTTACAGCATTTGACAGATATAAATGTAATAATGATGAAGAATTAAGTGGTGCATTATGTTATCCAAAATGTCAAAATGGATATTCCCCTTCAACTGTTAATTTTTGCCAACCAGACAAAGGTTTTGGTGGATTTTCTCACTTATGGGATAGACAATATTGTCCTGATAATACTTGGAATATATTAGGTCTTTGTTATTCTGCACCACCTGGAAAAAATTCACCAACTGGTTGGTATGTTAAAGATGCACTATTTTACAGTAATAACTTAGAAGTTCAAGCATTGGGTTATAGCAATATTATGTATTTTGGTTCTGACGGAAATGAACCATATGTTCAAATACCACCTATCAATGTTACAATAGATAAAGTCAGTGATAGTATTTTTTCGGGATGTGGTAATTTTCCTTTTAGTTTTGGTGTTGTTAACGGAAACAAAGAGTTTGAATATATATTAAAATTTAAAACAGGTAAAATTAATATGGATTTGAGAAAAGTGTTTCTTAAATTAAAACCTTATTGGTTTAATATAAGATTAGATATAAATTTAAATGGAGAATTAGATATAGATATTCCTTTACTAATAAATCCTAAAAATGTACCAGCAAATGCTATATCTATCATAGATTCACCAATGATAAAACTATATTTAAATATTGATAAAAATGATAAAGATTCAAATGTAGATTTTAAAACATTAGTTCCATTTGTACAACGAGCATTAGCAGCAATTGCTGGTATTAGTTTTGTTATTCCTGTGATAGGACCAGTTGCTGCTGGAATATTAGCTGCTATGACAGCCGCAATTTCTGCTTTACCATCAGATTTGTTTAAATATAAAATAGGAACTTTTGATCCTCTGGCATACTTTGTGTCAGAAATTGCCTTACAAAAATTAAATATATCTTTTAGAAATTTTGAAGAAGATGATATGGCTGTCTCTTGGAATGGAAATGGTATTGGTGCAAAAATATTAAATGATGCTATCGGAGAAACATCAATCGTTAAAAACTTATTAAAAGGTATATTACCTAAGATTTTACAAGAAATTGGAGTAAGTTCTAAAGATATCCTTCCATTATTTAGAAATAATAAATGTGTCGGTCCAGAAAGTATATCATGTTTAGGTGATGATAGAGGTCCTTGGAATAATTTATACAATTACATCCAAAATACTTATTATAAACTTTATTTGAAAGATACAACTAATAAGCTTATTATGATTCAAACATTTTTTCAAGGACCAGAAACTTCATTACCTGAAGGTGGTTTAAAAAAATTATTAGAACAACCAACTGGTTCTATCAATGAAATTTTATGCTCATGGGGTCCTTATATTATTGAAAAACAAACAGAATTAAATAAAAAATTATTAGCATGGTTTCAAAGTAACAGACAATATATATTACCGAATGTATGTTTATTTGATAATATGAACGAATATACTAAAAAAATTGGACAATTATTTCACAGTCCAGAATATTTTCAAAAGAGATACAGTGTAAATAATCTTCAAGATTTACCATTAAATAAATATCCATTTATTGCTTCTCATGATTCGGCAACTGGTTTCTCAGATAAAACAAATATGACAGCTTATATTTCGAGTAATATACCAATAGTGCGTACTCAAGAACAAGATTTCTTTGAACAATATGATATAGGTGGTGCAAGATTTTTCGATTGCAGAGTTAAATATTTTAATAATAATACATCTGATCTTATTTTTCATCATGAAGTTCCAATTGTATCAGTTAATCAAAATAAAAGTTTTGTTAACATGATAAGAAAATCAATCGATGATAAAGAATTGACTATTTTGTGTTTTGGACATTATGCTGAAAATCATAAAAATTTTGTGAGAGAGTATATTAAGAAATTTATGACAGATAATAACTTTATTAAGAATTGTTTTATTATAGAAGGTATAAATGATTTAAAACAAACAATGAATTATTATTTAGGTAAGAAAAATTATATTATAATTCTATATGATGAAGGTGATAGTCCTTATATAAATACAACATATTCAGATAGTGAAATTAACGGAGTTAAAATTACTGGCGCAGGAGGAGCTATGTGTTATCCAAATTCAAGGATAATTAGTATTTTAGAAACACCAACAGATTTTCAATTTACAATTAAACCTACTCAACCTACGTTTAAACCTACTCAACCTACGTTTAAACCTACTCAACCTACGTTTAAACCTACTCAACCTACTTTTAATAATTTATCAATATGTGATTCAACTTGTCCTCCTTATAATACTAAATGTATTACATATACATGTCCACCTATTACACAAATACCTAAAATACCACAAACAATTGGTTCAAATATTCAAAAATATTGGTATAAGGATAGTGCCGCAACTACTTATATTTATGGAAAATCTCTAAAAAATGTAGTTGGATATAAAGTTAATACTTGGAAAATATATGCTCAAGGTATTGGAAATATTACACCTGTTATATTTGAAAAAGTAATAGGTAAAGATGAATTTATTGTTCGTGGGTATGGTAAAACGCAAAATATTGATGCAAAGATGATACATCAAACATGGGGTGGAAGAAAATATACAACTAATTCTGATCCAGGAATAAAAGAATTTAATTTTGAATTGCAAGTCGGATCTAATATTATTATTAATGAAAATTATTATTTTGGATGGCAAGATGGTACTGCAAATGGAGCAATGAATACTGGTATTATATCTTGGCAATCTGGAGGAGAAAATATTCCTATTTATTGTTATCCTGATTGGGATAATTTTAATTTATCTACAAAATTAGGTAAACCTTATAAAATTCCATATGTTGACGCCCGAACATATGCTGTTGAATTCGGTTTTACAAGTCAATAATATTTTTGAAATAATAAAGTAAATAAAAATCGAAATAAATTTATATAATTTTTAAGACCCTACCCGGTGAAAAAACCCACCCTTCTCAATACCGCGCTTTCAAAAATTAACCTTACATTTTAGATCATTTTAAGATTTAAAATTAATAATTTACGAATTTAAACAGAAATCCACCTTGTGCCTTCATGACCAAAAATCAAAAATAAAAGTCAGGTTTTTCACAAGGACCTGTCTTAAAATAATTATTGAATAAAACTATTGTAACTTTTTACAATCTTTTCTAAGTTTTGGTCATAAGATAATTTAAAAATATATTTTTCTATCTCATTATTTTCTATATAAAGAATTGTATAATATCTTAATTGTCTGATATTTGTAATTTTATTTAAGTATTCTAATTCAAAATCAGAATTTTGTAAGAAATGTTTATTTTTGTAAGTAAGAATATTCAAATCTTTATAAAATTTTAAAGGATATTTACATTTAGAACTAATAATATTTTTATTAAGATAATTTGATACTAGTCTTGGAGAATAAACTATCATTCCAGACTCTTTTTGTTCAGTAAAATTATTATGATAATCTTGTAAGTTAAGAATTAATTGGTCTGAATATTCTGGTAGAAAAATTTTATTAAGTTTATTAAGTTCATTATTTTTACTTATTTTAGTCAATAAGTCTAAATATGGAACGTATTCTATATCATTGGAAATAAACATATCAAGTTTATGAGAATACCAATAACCTTGATGATAAGGCAACTTATCAGAAATTAAATAATAATAAAAATGTTTTGTAAGTTGTTCTAAACATTCAAAGAAATATTCTCCGATATATTTTTCGTTCTTATAAAATCTAATAATTATTTTTTCTTTATATGTAATTATGATTTTTGTATCAATATCTTTTTCAAAATTAAATTTATCAATGACTTTTTGTATTTTTTCTAAAAAAGCTTCTTTTTCTTCAATTTTTTCTAATTTTTTATAACAACTTTTACAAAATGAAATATTTAACTCATTAAATTCTAGAGATTTTTCTTTATTTGAACATTTTGAACAGATAATAGCATCACAATTAGCACATGTTATAATAGGTTGTTTAACTTCTTTTTCACACTGACACATAAAATATGTGTATTCTTTATTATCAACAATATTATTTAAGTTCCTCTTAATGGGTTGAAACTCTGTATACAATGGACATTTTATACATAGAAATGTTTTACACTTCTCACAATCGCATTTACAACATAATACTAAATTTCTATTACAATAAAATTCTATACAATATTTACAATTTTCCTGGACTTTTTCTAATTTAATTTTATTTTCCCAATTATTTTCATATCTATTAATACAAGAACAATATATATGATGTGGGTAATCAGAATTTAATGTTACTAAATAATTACCACATTTTTTGCAAAATACAGATTTAATTTTTGCTCTCCAAGCACTCCAAGAATTATTAAAAAATACCTTATATACTATGCCATTTTCTGTATTTTTACCACATATATTTGTATAAACTCTTATATTATTTTTTACATCTTTTATTAATTTTTTACTAATTATTTTTGCATAACAACTTTGACAATAATATTTTTCATTTAACTTTTTAATATCTTTACACAGACCTGTTTGATAACATTCTCGACATGTATAAATATCATCATCCAAAAATTCTTCAATAAAATCTTCAATAATAGATATTTCTATAAATAGACACATTTCATCATCATTTGGATCTACATTTTTCAGAAAATAGTTACGTATTCTGGTTATTTCAGTATATATTTCTAAAATTTCTAATACACTCAAGTTTGGTATATTTGTAAATTTTTTTAAAATTAAATTATTATAATTATGATTTTTTAACTTATATTCAAAACAAACATTCATTATTAACTTATATACTATGAATTCTTGAAAAGATATTGGATATTTAGAAAAATTATTCAAAACATCTTCGGATTTTTTAATTTCTGAAATCACATAATTACGTAAATTTCTTAATCTTTCAATTTCTATATTAACTTCTTTTTTAAAATTTTCGTTTAATGTATAATAATTCAATAAAAAATTTTCGATATTTACGATCCATCCACAAACTCTATACATTCTTAATTTAGAATAAACAAATTGATGGTAAGAGATGCTCTTCAAAAACATATTATAGTAATTTTCTGAATAATTTTGAATTAATTGTAATATTTCTTGAAAGTTTTGTCTATTTTCTATTTCTCTTTCGATTTTTTTTAATAATTTATGTCCTATTTTAAAATCTATTTTATCTTCAGTAATTTCAATAACTTCAAAATCTTCAATGTTTTCATCATCACTAATTAAATCTGGTAAAGAATCTGGAGTAGCATTAGAATTATTATCTTCAATTTCTTTTAAAAGATTAAAATATTTTCTAATATATAAAATTTTAAACAATTTTTGTTGGGTTATTTTAATTTTATTTTCAAGAAAATAATTATCCAAATCTTTATCTAACTTTTTTCTTTTTTCTTCATTACTTAAACTGTGCCAAACTAAATCATTCTTTCCATATGGTTGATCATCTTCTATATCTAAATCATAAGTATTTTCTTCTACTTCATTTTCTTTTTCTTCATTTTCTTTTTCTTTTTCTTTTTCTTCATTTTCTTTTTCTTTTTCTTTTTCTTTTTCTTCATTTTCTTCTTCTTTTTCAATAATTTCCCAGTTATTTTTTTCTTCATGAAAACGACGAAAAGCATTTCTCAAAATGTGATTATTATTATAAACTGAGATAGAAGATTTACTAATAAGATTAATATTTTCTTTATTGATTAATAAAGTTAATTCTAAATCTTCATTTGTATAAATGAAGGATTTTCCATTTATTACAGCATGTGCAAAATCATAAATTTTATCTATTTCTTCTACTGAAATTTGAAAATCAAAACGATTATTTCTGTTAATAATAAAAGAAAAGTTGATAATTTGTGAACCATTATTTTCTTTATCAACAATTTCACTAACGATTTCAAAATCTTTTATCTCTTTCATATTTAATTTAATGAAATAATTAATTAAATTAATTAATCAATTTTTTATTTAAGACCGGTCCTTGACTTTTATTTTTGATTTTTAGCCATAAAGGCGCAAGGTGGATTTCTGTTTAAATTCGAAAATTAATAATTTTAAATCTTAAAATGATCTAAAATTTAAGGTTAATTTTGAAAGCGCTGTATTGTGAAGGGTAGGTTTTTCACTGGTTATGGTCTTAATATTATGAATATAAAAACTTAAATCTTATCGAAAGGATCCACATAATCTGGATTAAATCTTTCATTATGAAATTGATAATATTCATCACAACCGAATCTAAAATCTTTAGGTGTAAGTGGAGCTTTGTACCAGAAGACGCAATCTTTCCAGTCGTTAGATGTACCTTGATTATGTATATACAACGCGGTGTGATCGCCGGTTATGTTGTCCATCAAGGCACAAAATATCGTGAAATCAGGCACAATACTAGCATAATTTTCCCACATAATTTTGCGGTTTCTTAAACTCGGTTCACGCATCATAAATACGTTGTCAACATTCGTTCTGATAACAGGTTTTACGTCCATACCGTATTGAAGTGATAAAATGTACCAACACTTCCAGTGACGTCCTCTCTTATATAATCCTTGTTGAAGTGGGGTGTTAAACACTCTTGGATCATCCGTACAATCGTCTAAGATCATTACTGCCCACGGAATTTCCAAATGTTGTTTGGCAATTTTCTGTCTTTTAATAAAACTTTTAATTTGGTCTTCGTTATATTCGTTGAAAACAAAAGTACTTGGCATAATTTTACGAAAGAAACTATTACTATCTTCAGATCCAGAAAAAGCAATTCCTATAGGGAATATGTGCTTTTTTGCATAAAGTAAACCTGCTATCAGGGTCGATTTACCCGTACCTGGTTTACCAATAATAATTGTTTTTGAACCACCATATTCAGGATCATTCATTCTTTCAGTAACAGGTGCTATCATATCTGGATTCAATTCTTTGATTTCGTATGTAACTGTATCAGTCATTTTTACATACAAATAATACTTTTTTAAATTTAATTTTTAAAAAACTTAAATTTTATAATTCATTGTTATACTTTTCAATTTCTTCTTTAGGGACTATAGTTGATTTGAAATTACAAATATTAATAATAGTTTCGACCCCGTCAATTAACATATTGATAGGAATATCGATAAGAATTTCATGATTTTCATATAATTTTGCATATCCAAACTTCGATAAAATACATTTTTCTAATACCGCACAATCTTCTGTATATACTATATAATGTAATTTCAAATTTGGACAAGTTGTTCTATGTTCCTGCAAACGTCTATTCAAAGAAACACTTTCCATACCAATTTTATATTCTTCATCTGTAGTAGAAAATATATATATGCCAGGACCTTCTTTGAACTTATGGTATTGCCTTTTTTTCAGTATTTTATTGTGTTTTTTCTCTAATTTTTTATAATTTTCTTTTTCAGATTCTAGTTCTTTTTGTAAATGAAATGCGGTTTTTTCAAGTTTTTTATATTTTTTAGTTTCTTCTATGTAGGTTTCTTCGACCTTATTTTCTAACCTTTTTATTTTATCAATAAGTATTCTTTCAAGTTCTTTATTACTTTTTTCTTTACCCAATTCAACCTTACCATTTACAAGAAGTTCTCTAATCCATCTTGAAACCTGTAATGCTATAGAAGATGAACACCATTGAGCAATTTGTATAGCAATATCTGGATGTGCAAATGTGCCTTGATTTATATTTGATAAATTTCCTCCTTTAATCACGCTTAAAGGATCGATACCACAAAAATGGGGTATCGACTTAAAATCTTTTAATAACTTTTTAGAATCTTTGTTTTCTTTCCATTTATCTATTCTCTTACCGTTAGCTTTACATAATAATGTTACGTTAACATAACCATCCTCTCTTACAGGTATTTTAAAATTTTTACCATTCGATAATAATAAATTAAAGTCCTTAAAAGTAAAATTATCAGAATTTATTAATTCTTTTTTTGGTTGTATTTTTATTTCATTCTTTCCTACTTTTTTATTTTCAGTACATTCTTTATTTTTATTTTCAGAACACTCTTCAGTATCTTCAACTTCATTCTCTACCTCTTTATTATCTATTTCATCTTCATCTTCATTCTCTACATCTTCATTCTCTACATCTTTATTATCTATTTCATCTTTATTCTCTGTCTCTTCATCATCTTCGATTTCATCTACATCTTCATCTTCATCATTCTCTACCTCTTTATTATCTATTTCATCTTCATCTTCATTCTCTACATCTTTATTATCTATTTCATCTTCATCTTCATCTTCATCTTTATTCTCTGTCTCTTCATCATCTTCGATTTCATCTACATCTTCATCTTCATCTTCATCTTTATTCTCTGTCTCTTCATCATCTTCGATTTCATCTACATCTTCATCTTTATTCTCTGCCTCTTCATCATCTTCGCTTTCATCTACATCTTCATCATTCTCTACATCTTCTTCATCATTCTCTACATCTTCTTCATCATCTTCAAATTCCTCCAAAATTTTTACAACCATATTATCTTCAATAAAAGCTTTTATTTGTTTCTCAAAATCTTTTGAAATCCAGTTTGCAACATCAATTGCTAATTCTTTGCATATCCATGATTTTTTATATTTTCTTATAATAATATTTTCTTCGTCATCATTTTCTTTTTTTAATTTTTTAAATAATTTTTTATATCTAACAGTTTCTTTATATTTTGAAAACTTCTTTTCTCCATAAATACATAAACTAGTTCCATCAAACATATTATTTTCAATAAATACTTCAACATTTTTATCTAAATCTGATAAATATAGTAAAAAGTTTTTAGGTTTGTCTGTGTTTTTTCTTTCTTCTAAAACTTTATTTATTTTAGCAATAACTGTTTCTTTCTTATCAATTTTAGTATTTATTTTACAACCAAATTTTCTAGCAATTTTACATAATTGTTCCCTATTATAAGTATTATAATTTTCAGCACTAATTGGTTCAGTTAATGTTTCTAAAATATCTGGTAAAATATTTTTCATAAATTCTGGCATAGAAATATATCCTTTCTTTTTTTTAATTTTTTCTTTTCGAATACATTCTCCACATTTTACATTTTTTTCTACTGCTTTACGATCACAACCACCAGGACACATATCAGAATCTAACTGTTTTTGAAAAAAATTCACAATATTATCTAAAATAATTGCTTTAGTATCTGTTGATTTACGACCTACTTGAAAATGTGAAACTACTTTAACTAATTGGTCTTTAGTTAATTTATTCAAATAATCTTTTAGGTGTAATAAATTATTTTTATTTTGATTAATAGTCAATATAACAATATCAAAATCTTTATTAACACGATTTTTATTTATTTCCAATCTACAAGATTGACATTGATTTCTTTTACCTTCAAAATCTGAAATATTTTTATTTATTTTACAAATAATACATTCTCTTTTTTCAAAACAGCAATCTATCTTTTTACTTACAATTTTAGGATTTTCTAGAAAATTTTCTAATGTAATAATTTTATTTTTTATTTGTTTTGCACCAAGATTAATCATATTTAAACAATTATTGCAAACATTACTATTTTTCTTAAATAAATCATTTTTTGCATAATTTTGACAAATTCCATTGCAATATTTTGCATTTTCTGGAGCATTTTTATTTGCATGTGTAATTTCAGCAGGAGTTAAGGAAGATTTTAAATATTGTTTATACATATTATAGCTTTACTATATATCTATAATTCTTTATATATGAATTATAATGATTACCTATATTTATAAATAATTTAAACTTAATATTTTTCATATCATTGTAAAATATTTTTTTATAAAAAAATATTCTAATTTAATAAAATGAAAAGTTCCCAAAAAAATTCAGAACAAACTTATATTTGGATAGCAGTAGCTGTACTTATTATAATTGTAATTGGTGTTATAGTTTGGTTTTTAACCAAGAAAAAAGAAAATTTTAAAATAGACGATGAGGATGAAGATATAGAAGATTATGAAAATAATGAACTAATAGAAAATTATTTAATAGAAGGATATTCTAGTAATTTTATTGAAAATTTTCAATTATTACAATTAAAAAATAATAATTGTCATCCTGTAAATGATAATTTTAATAAAATTCTCCATATTGCTAATGTTATATGCCATTCTGAAAGTTTAGATGATGTTCGTAAAGAAGCAGAAAGAATAGGATTTAATCAACAATTAGCAGAACGTGTATTAAATAATGAACAAAATGCTAAAAACTTTTCTAATAAAGTACATTTTGAATTATCTAAAAGTCATCAACAAATGATTCAATTAATTGATAATACAGCACCCGAACTTATGATTGAAATCAAAAAAAATACAAATTTACCAAAAGTTGAAAATTTTTCACTTGAACTTTATCAAGAAGATGGACATAGAGCACTAAATAATATGCTTAAAAGAAAAGATAAAATTATTCGCAAATTGAAAAATGCTCTATACTTAAATAGTAAAAAGCTTGATGATATTAAAAAAATATTATATCAACCAGAAGTAGGTAAAATTTCTCGCAAAATTCATCTTTCTCCTGCTGTTTTAAACAAAATTTTATGTAGCAGAGAAGAATTATCTAGATTTCTTAACAACGAAACAACTCTAGAAAATTATTCTCCAGAAGATTTTATAGAAAATTATTCGTGGGGTAGTTTTATTCATTCTGTTAGACATGCTTTTACAGCTGCTGCTCACTGGGTTAGAAATACTGCTGTTTCAATTGGAAATAAAATAGCAAGTGCTGCTAAAAGTGTAGGACATTGGGCTGAAGGAATAGGTGAAAAAATTAAAAATGGTATAGTTAATGCATATGAAAGTGTTAAACATGTGGCAGTTGAAGCATTTGATAAAATTAAAGAAGGTATTATGACTGCTATAAATGCAGTTGTTAATGCTGCTAAATGGATAGCCGAAATGGGTAAAGAAATTTTTGAAAAAATTAAAGAACTAGTTATTAAAGCAGTACATAAATTTGCAGATGTTATGAAAATTCTGTTAGGTAAAATTTTACAACCATATTTAAAAATTCAAAATTGTCCTGCAGGCTCAAATCCATGTTATACAACTGTAGTTATTAATGATAAAAAATTAGAAACTTTAGTTATTAATAAACTTGAAGATTTAATTTTTACTGAATTTGCTCCAGAAATAGAAATATTACTTAAACTTCCATTTGTTGGTGGAAAAATTAGAGGATGGATTACTGAATTAATTCAGCCAGTTTTCACAGAGTTAATTTGGTCTCATATTACTCCTATTTTAGGAGATATTGCAACTGGTATTATACATGCAATAGTTCCAATTGCAAGAAATATTAAAATTCAATTTGCAGAATGGTTTGAACTACCTGACGCTTTATATGAACAACACTTCAGGGATGTCTTTTTTAATAAACTACCCGATAAATATAGAGAATTTATTAGATCTCGTATTAAAAAATGTCAGGAAGATTTGAAACAAAACGGAGAACATATGGGAACAAATTTACCTACAAATCATTGTCATGTTTTAGTCAAAAATCAACATAAACATCTTTTAAAAAATTCTGAAAATCCAGAACAACACTTAGATAATAATACAATTAAACATAAAAATCGTTCAACTAACTTAGAAGAAGAAAAAATAAAAAATTTACTTAAATATATAGTAAAACCAGAATTTGGTGGTAAACAATTAGATAAACTGACTTATCATGTTTTACAAATTGCTAAAGCTAAAGAAATTTGAGAAAATTAAAAAATAATTTTATAAAATTATTTTATAAAATAAAATGAGTCCAAGATCTGGTGTTTCTTCTCCACGTGGTGGAGTAGGTGGTAGAGTAGGAGGTGGAGGTCATAGAGGTTATGGTCACAGAGGTTATGGTCACAGAGGTTATGGTCACAGAGGTTATGGATATGGCAATAGAGGTTGGAGAGGTACATGGGGTGGAGGATGGAGTGGATGGGGCTATCCTTATAGTTACGGCTATCCTTATTCATACTATCCTTATTCATACTATCCTTAT
>JACCDO010032338.1_pt1 | contig 16987 bp, 14 predicted proteins | sample 7446101 | NCBI WGS metagenome assembly JACCDO01 (sample SAMN15323440, study PRJNA562643) | freshwater metagenome | isolation source: river surface water | place: USA:Blue River Watershed | collected 2017-08-16 | reverse complement strand
TCAAAAGCTGTGGCGTATAGCGTTCGCAATTCGGCCGGAACACGATCGCTGCGGGAAAGGCTACCGTCGAAGTACTTGAGGTCAGCGACCATGACTTCGTCCCAGATGCCTAGGTTCTTGAGGTCGCGAACGAGATGTTCGTTGACCACAGTGAACTCGCCGGAGAGGTTCGATTTAACGTACAAGTTTTGATATGTTGGTTCGATGCACGCAGACACACCAATAATATTCGATATTGTTGCAGTTGGGGCAATTGCAATGCAATTTGAGTTACGCATGCCTTGTTGTTTGATGCGTGCACGCAACGAATCCCAATCCATCGTGATTGATTCATCTACTTCAACATAGCCACCACGATTCTCACGCAACAGTGCAATCGAGTCATGCGGCAAGATGCCGCGCGACCACAACGAACCATCGAAGCTTGCGTAACGACCACGCTCAGCAGCGAGATCACTTGATGCGCTGTAGGCGTAATAGCAAACTGCTTCCATTGAACGATCAGCAAACTCGATCGCTGCTTGTGATGCGTAAGGCACGCGCATGACGTGCAAGCAATCCTGGAAGCCCATGATGCCCATACCCACTGGACGATGACGCACGTTTGAGTTGCGTGCTTTGTCGACAGCGTAGTAGTTGATGTCGATTACGTTGTCCAACATCCGCATGGCGATCTTGATCGTGCGCTGCAGTTTGTCTTGGTCTAGAGACTGTGAACCATCGGCATTCTGCTTGAGGTGCGCCAACAAGTTGACGGAACCCAAGTTGCAGACCGCGATTTCAGAGTCGTTGGTGTTGAGTGTGATCTCGGTGCACAGGTTTGAGCTGTGTACGACGCCCACGTGCTGCTGTGGTGAACGGATATTGCAAGGATCTTTAAAGGTGATCCAGGGATGGCCGGTTTCAAACAGCATTGACAGCATCTTGCGCCACATATTGATCGCTGGCATCTTTTTGAACAGCGTCAAATCGCCGCGTGCCGCTTTCTCTTCGTAGCCGACATAGGCTTTTTCGAACTCGGCACCGACCTTTTCGTGCAGGTCTGGGCAATCAGAAGGCGAGAACAGTGTCCAGTCGCCACCTTCGATGACACGTTTCATGAACAAGTCTGGAATCCAGTTCGCTGTGTTCATGTCGTGCGTACGGCGACGCTCGTCACCTGTGTTTTTGCGCAGTTCTAGGAATTCCTCGACATCAAGGTGCCAGGTTTCGAGGTAGCAGCAGACCGCACCTTTACGCTTGCCACCTTGGTTTACGGCGACAGCAGTATCGTTCACCACTTTGAGGAAAGGGACAACGCCTTGGCTTTCGCCGTTGGTGCCTTTGATGTGGCTGCGCATTGCACGAACTGGTGTCCAGTCGTTACCCAAGCCGCCAGCGTATTTTGCGAGCAATGCGTTTTCTTTGATCGCTTCGTAGATGCCATCCAGATCGTCCGAAACCGTCGTCAGGTAGCAAGACGATAGCTGTGAGTGCAGTGTGCCTGCGTTGAACAGCGTCGGAGTCGAGCTCATGAAGTCAAACGATGACAGAATCTGATAGAACTCGATCGCGCGGGTTTCGCGGTCAATTTCGCCAATCGCTAGACCCATCGCGACGCGCATGAAGAATACCTGGGGTAGTTCAATGCGCTGGCCACGGATGTGCAGGAAGTAACGGTCATATAGTGTTTGCAACCCGAGGTAGTCAAATTGCAGATCGCGGCTTGCGTCAAGCGCCGCTGCGAGACGGGGCAGGTCGTAGCGTGACAGTTCGGAATTCAAGAGTCCAGCTTCAACACCACGTTTGATGAACTTTGGAAAGTAAGTTGCATAGCGGGTGTTCATATCCTCTTGTGAAGCTTCTTCGGACAGAACTTCCTTACGGATCGTGTGCAGCAACAGACGTGCCGTCACTTTGCTGTAAGCGGGGTCGTTCTCGACCATCGCACGTGCGGCCAAAATGGCGGATTTGTAAACCTCGTCGATTGGCACACCGTCATACAGGTTCTTGAGTGTTTCTTTCTGGATCGCTGCTGTGTCGACGAACTCACCTAGGCCTTGGCCAGCAGATTCAATCGTTGCTTGCAACTTCGCCATGTCTAGCGGTTTGCGCACGCCATTTTCGGTCACGTGCAGCGTGCTGGCTTCAACGGGAGCTTGCTCGACGTTTGATTTTGCACGCTCCTGGGCGCGACGTTCGCGATACAGCACATATGAGCGCGCGACATCGTGTTCGCCTGAGCGCATCAGTGCTAACTCAACGGCGTCCTGAATGTCTTCTATATGGAAGGTGCCGCCATTTGGGCGGCCACGCACCAGCGCCTGTACGACTTGGCGTGTCAGCGAGTCGACTAACTCGCGTACGCGTGCCGACGCAGCGCCTTGGCCGCCGTTGACGGCTAAGAAAGCCTTTGTCATGGCGATGCCGATTTTGCTAGGCTCGAAATTCACTACCGCGCCGTTGCGTCGGATGATGTGATATTGAGTCCAGGTGGCTTCGGTAATGGGGGCTGCGGAGGCTGCGAATTGCGGTGCGGACTCTTGTCTTAGCACTGCGCCTGTGGTTGTTTGCATAAAAAGCTCCTGCTAGGTGAACGTGGCACACGCCTCGTTCGAGAATGGGTTTACCACTACATGTAGTGTTGTTCTTCGATTTCGTTACCAATTCTAGTAGGTCTAATCAATCAGGGCAATAGTAAAAATTTAAATTTAATGGCTATCGTTAACCCTTGATCTGCAACGAGTAATATTTTTGTCATCTTGTGCAGTGATCGCTTCGGCGCAGAGCTTTGTGGTGTGCGGGTTTCCCGTGTACGACCGATGTTCCGGACGAGAGTAAGTTATCTTTAAGGTGTGCGTGACAACAACAGGGCAAAGTAAAGTTTAATTTTTTTAACTGAAAACTCTTAGCTGAATGGCGCGTTTTGTTGCAATATGGCGAGTGTGAGAAGAATTCATTGGATGCGCGCGGGAGCCGGGATGGGTGATTTGAGTATGCGGAAAGTTTGGTCTGTGGTCATGTGTTCTGTAGCGGCGCTCGCACTAGCGGGTTGCGGCATTCCTAGACCTGAGGGCTCGGCAGTGATTCCGGCGCCTCAGACGCTGACTGAGCCTGTATGTATAGTGCCACCGGCTGGCAGCCAACTTATCGGCGCCTGGTACATTTTGCGCAAACAGGCTGGAGTAGTCGGCGAGATACAAACCCTCCTGACCTTGAATCCCGATGGAAAAATGACGCAGCAGACGCGTGTCAAGCAGGGGCGCAACATACGTTCAGAATTGCGCGAAGCAGGGTGCTGGGATGCACCGGCGGGTAAGCTCGTTTTGCGTACCCATCGATCGAATGGTGAACTAGTGGACTATCGCGATCCGATCTATGTCTCTACCTATATTGTCGACCGCAACGACGCTAAGCGCGCCGTGTTTCGTGAAGACAAGGCTGAGAGCCGCCCGATGACCGCTCAAAAGGTGCACGCAAGCTTTAAGCTGCAGTAGATATCCGCTCGAGCACAGTTTGCTTGCCTAGTATTTCTAGTACTGCATCAATTGCCGGCGTTTGTGTGGTCCCAGCTACCGCGACACGCAAAGGAATTGCGACCTGCGGCATTTTTAATCCATGGGTCGCAAGCAGAGATTTGATCAGTGCTGCGATCTCTACGCGGTTCCAGGCGATTGATTCAGCTTGTTTAGCGAAATCGCTGAGAACTTGTTGTGCAGATGCTGTTAGATGCTGTGCACGTAATTCATCAGTTGCCGGTGTGAACGCTCCGCAAAACAACATGGCTGCGTCAGCAAGTTGCTCGAGTGTCTCAGCTCTGTCCTTTAAGAGCTTGACCACGGCTACCAAATCAGTACGCTGGGTGTCACCGCCGCGCGCTGTCACGCGAGGTGTCACGAGCTCTGCAAGCTTCTCATCGTCGCATTGTTTGATGTAGTGAGCGTTGACCCAATTTAGCTTTTTCGGATCCCACTGTGCTGCGGATTTCGACAAGTGCTGGGGGTCAAACCATTCGACTAGTTGAGCACGTGAAAACAGTTCGTCATCACCGTGACTCCAGCCCAAACGTGCAAGGTAGTTAATCATTCCCTCGGGCAGGTAGCCGTCACGGTCATATTCCATGACACTCACTGCGCCATGGCGTTTGGATAGTTTTTCACCATCTGGGCCAAGAATCATTGGCACGTGGCCATACTCAGGGATGGGTGCGCCTAATGCTCGCAAAATCGTGATTTGTCGTGGCGTGTTGTTGACGTGATCATCGCCGCGCAGTACATGGGTGATACGCATATCCCAGTCATCAACGACCACACAGAAGTTATAGGTGGGAGTTCCGTCTGGACGAGCAATCACCAGATCGTCAAGTTCGGTATTGTCGAAGCTAATAGGACCCTTGACCATATCCACCCAGGCCGTAGCACCGTCTTGCGGACTTTTGAAACGCACGACCGGTTTGCGATCTGCTGGAATCGGTGGGAGTTTTTTTCCGGGCTCGGGGCGCCAGGTGCCGTCGTAACGTGGCTTTTGTCCTGCTGCACGTGCACGCTCGCGCATGGCCTCAACTTCATCTGGTGAGCTGTAGCAGTGATAGGCGGTTCCCGCTGCTAACATTTGCGCCACAACTTCACGATAGCGGTCCATATGCTGCATTTGAAAGAATGGGCCTTCGTCGGGAGTCAGGCCAAGCCACGTCATGCCATCCAGAATTGCCTGCACGGCCTCGGGTGTTGAGCGCTCGAGATCAGTGTCCTCGACGCGCAAAATAAACGTGCCGCCATAGTGGCGCGCAAACGCCCAGGAAAACAGTGCGGTACGTGCGCCGCCCAAATGCAGAAAACCTGTAGGTGAGGGCGCGAAGCGCGTGCGAACAGGTGTTGAAGCTGCGGTCATCAGAAAAACCTTTTAATGATTTAAAGCAAGACGCTTTGCAAAAAACTGGAAATGTCGTTGATCTCTTGTGCGCATACCGAGTGTGGCATCGGATAGGTGTGCCATTGCACTGAATACCCCAGGTCGACCAGCTTGGCGCGTGACGCTTCAGCACGCTCGAGCGTCACAACGGGATCGTGTGTGCCGTGTGCCAAAAAAATAGGTGTCGTGGCGTTAGCTGAGTGGCGTTCTTGCGCAGCCATGTCGATAAGCGGGAGGTAACCCGACAAGCCCATTAGACCCGCGAGTTTTTCTTTCAGGCGAATGCCGGTGTGCAAGGTCATTGCGCAACCCTGGGAGAACCCGGCCAGAACGATGCGTGACGTCGGCACGCCGCGGGCGTTTTCACGCGTGATGAGTGCTTGAATAGCTTGCTCAGATGTGCGAATGCCAGCCTCGTCCTCGCGCTTAACTAAATTAGGTGTGAGGATGTCATACCAAGAGCGCATCGCCATGCCGCCGTTGATCGTGACGGGCTGGATGGTTGCGTGCGGGAAAATAAAGCGTACTGCCAGCGATGCCGGTAACCGCAGCTCGGGCACGATTGGCGCAAAGTCGTGGCCATCCGCACCGAGTCCGTGCAGCCAAAGGACGCTATGGGTGGGTTGTGGTCCTGTTTCGTGCTCGACACAGTCGAGTAGAGTGGGCGTTGTCATTTTGCGGTATCCGAATCTTGTGTGTCCGAGTCTTGTAAAGACTTAAGCGCCTGGAAGAGCGCACGGTAATGTTTACGTTGTGGCTCCTGGCCTGGGCGCAATGCCTGATTGGCGGTGACTTCTTTGCGCCCTTCGCGGATCAGACTGCGCAAGTGTTGCACGTCCGCTTGAGGATATTTTTCGAGAAGAGTCGTCAGCGCCCCATCGTCTTTTAACAACCGATCGCGCAACGTTTCGAGGCGATGCATGGCCTGCGTCTGCTCACGGGAGCCGTTTTTCCAAGTATCGAGCTGCGTGCGGATCTCGTCGGCCTGTGCATCGCGCATGAGTTTGCCGACGTAATGTACTTGTCGACGCAAACCCTCGCGGCTTGTTGTTCGTTGCGCCAGACGGATTGCCTCGTACAGGCGTTCTGAGAGAGGCAGCTGTTTCAGTCGCTCCGGCGACAGGTCGACGAGTTCTTTGCCGAGGTCCAACAGTGCCAACATGTCGCGCTTAACTTGCGACTTGCTGGGACCGTCGTAAACGTTGTCCGGAAGTTCGTCAGGAGATTGAGGGATTTCGTGTGTCATAGGGGCTATCATAAAGCTTCACGCTAATGGACCAATATGGCTACATCACATTCTTTCTTGCCAATCGCTAAAAATCGGCCGATTTTTGAAGATTTGGTGACTCGTACACTCGACTATGCACGCAGCCTAGGGGCGAGCGATGCCGCGGCCGAGGCTTCTGAAGCGCAAGGTTTAGCGGTTTCGGTACGCCGTGGCAAAGTCGAAACCGTTGAGCAAACACGCGATCGTTCGCTGGATATCACCGTATTTGCAGGACAACGCCGTGGTTCGGCCTCAACATCAGACTTTTCCGACGCAGCGTTGCGTCAGACGGTCGAAGCTGCCTGGCATATCGCGCGCTACACCGCTGAAGACCCCGCTGCGGGCTTGCCGGATGCTGATTTGCTCGCAATCGGCGCAGGGAACACATTGCAGTTACACCATCCGTGGGCAGTCACCGTTGAGCAAGCCACCGAGATGGCGCTCGAGGCCGAGCATGCGGCTCTGGCGACCGACAAGCGCATTACAAATACAGAGGGGGCGTCGATCGACACCCATGAGGGTCACTTTATTCTGGGTAATACCCGTGGATTTCTTGACGGCTATGCGTTTTCGCGCCATGGCTTGTCAGTCGCGCCGATTGCTGGGCGCGGTCAGTCCATGCAACATGACTACTGGTCGACCAGTGATCGTTCCGCAAAAAAATTAGCCAACCCCGCTGCGGTAGGCCGTTACGCCGCTGAGCGCGCCTTATCCAGGCTGTCTGCACGACGGATTCCCACTGGACATTTCCCTGTGTTGTTTGAAGCGCCGCTGGCGCTTGGGTTGTTAGGTGCGTTGACCCAAGCGGTCAACGGCGGAGCGCTTTACCGAAAAACCAGTTTCTTGCTGGATGCACTCGGTAAAGAGATATTCCCCTCCCATATCGAGATCGCTGAAGACCCCCATATCAAGGGCGCGATGGGTAGTTCCCCTTTCGATGAGGAGGGCGTACGTACGCAGGCCCGCGAACTGGTCCAAGCCGGCGTATTGCAGGGCTATTTCTTGTCGAGCTACACCGCCCGCAAGCTCGGTATGACGACTACCGGTAACGCTGGTGGTTCGCATAACCTGGTCATGCGATCGACGCAGACGCGCAGGCAAGACAATTTGGACGCGATGTTACGCAAAATGGGTACCGGGTTATTGGTGACCGAGCTGATTGGGCAGGGCGTGAATTACGTCACGGGCGACTATTCCCGCGGCGCGTTCGGCTACTGGGTTGAAAACGGCAAAATCCAGCATGCGGTGGAAGAAATTACGATCGCGGGCAATCTTAAAGAGATGTTTGCCCAGATTGTGGCCATCGGGGCCGACTCGATCACCCGAGGAAGCAAAACGACCGGCTCGATTTTGATTGAGCGCATGGCAATCGCCGGGACCTAGGGAATGCCCGAGCAAGATCGCGATTGCCGTATTTCGCACCCTTGTGCAGTGTAATATTGCCGCAATCGGGCGTTTCGATACGCCTGAATAAACTTCCCGAGGAGACCTCGTATGCAACGTCGTTCGTTCTTAAAGAAAGCTAGTGTCGGCGCAGTCGCCGGCAGCGCGGCAGTTGCCGCACCCGTTTTTGCGCAAGACGCGCCCACGCTTAACTGGCGGTTGGCTTCAAGCTTTACCCGCGGTTTGGATACGTTGTGGGGCACTGGCGAGTTGTTCTCGCGCTACGTACGTGAAGGTACGAACGGTAAGTTCAATATCCGCAACTTTCCTGGTGGTGAAATTGTTCCACCACTGCAAGTGTTGGACGCTGTGCAGAAAAATACCGTTGAGATGGGTAACTCCAGCGGCTACTACTACCATGGTAAAGATCCATCACTCAGTTTTGACACTGCGGTGCCATTCGGCCTGAACGCGCGCCAAATGAACGCCTGGATGTGGGAAGGCGATGGCATGAAGCTCATGCGCGAAGTCTACGGTGACTACAACGTCGTGAACTTCCCGCTGGGTAATACAGGTACCCAGATGGGCGGTTGGTACCGCAAAGAAATTAAGTCGGTTGATGACCTCAAAGGCTTGAAGATGCGCACAGCGGGCTTCGCTGGCGAAGTGCTGTCAGTACTGGGCGTGGTTCCTCAGCAGTTGCCTGCAGGTGATATCTACCCAGCGCTTGAAAAAGGCACGCTCGACGCTGTTGAGTTCGTGGGTCCTTACGATGACGAGAAGCTTGGTTTCGGCAAAGTTGCCAAGTTCTACTACTACCCAGGCTGGTGGGAGGGTGGTGCTCAAACATCGCTCTACATTAATAAGGGCGAGTGGGAAAAGCTTCCAAAGAGCTATCAGTCGATCATTGAGGCCGCTAGCCGTGCAGCGACTGTCACCATGACAGCGCGTTACGACAACCTCAACTCGACCGCACTGCGTCGTTTGCTCTCGCAAGGTACACAGTTGCGTCCCTTCCCACGCGCGGTGATGGATGCGTGCTGGGATGCTTCGCAAAAGATTTACGAACAAACGTCAGCGAAAAACGAACGATTCAAGCGAATCTTAGCCAATTACATGGGCTATCGCGACGAATTGGTGCCTTGGTTCCGGATTGCTGAGGCTTCATACGATCAGTACATTGGTGCTGCTCTGTCGCGCGCCAAGAAGTAATCGTATGTTTGCTCGGGTCGCCTAAGGGCAGCTTGAGTAGCAACCGGGTGCAGCCATTTGGCTTGCACCCGTTTTTTATTGTAGAATCAAAGGCTTTCCTCGATCTGTACGATTTTTAGCACGGGCGGCTCATAACGCTTTGGCAAAAATCACTTTGATCGAGGGTCTTTCCGGGATGGTCTCGGTGAGAATTTTTTAGGATCCAATCATGAAGACATTTGTGGCCAAGCCGCATGAAGTCAAGCGTGACTGGTTCGTGATTGACGCGAAGGGCAAAGTCCTCGGTCGTGTGGCCAGCGAAGTCGCACACCGTTTGCGCGGTAAACACAAGCCAGAGTTCACGCCCCACGTTGATACAGGCGATTACATCGTCATTATCAACGCAGCTGAGATCGTCGTAACCGGTAATAAGTCGCAAGACAAAAAGTATTTCCGTCACACGACTTACCCAGGCGGTATTCGCGAAACGAACTTTGCCAAGTTGCAAGAGCGTTTTCCGGGCCGTGCAATTCAGAAGGCCGTTAAGGGCATGTTGCCCAAGGGTCCTTTGGGTTACGCGATGATTAAAAAGCTGAAGGTCTATGCTGGTGCTGAGCACCCGCACTCTGCCCAACAGCCACAGACCCTCGAATTTTAAGGACAGGCCATGATCGGTAATTGGAATTACGGAACCGGCCGCCGCAAGACTTCGGTGGCTCGTGTCTTCATGAAAAAAGGTGCAGGCAAAATCGTCGTGAACGGTAAACCCGTTGACGAGTATTTCGCTCGCGAAACAGGCCGTATGGTCGTGCGTCAGCCACTCGAGCTGACCGGACACACCGGTTCATTTGATTTTCATATCAACGTGCACGGCGGCGGCGAGAGCGGTCAGGCCGGTGCGGTGCGTCACGGTATCACCCGTGCGCTGATTGATTACGATGCAACACTTAAGCCAACCCTGTCGAAAGCTGGTTTGGTTACGCGTGATGCCCGTGAAGTCGAACGAAAGAAAGTCGGTTTCCACAAGGCGCGTCGTCGCAAGCAGTTCAGCAAGCGATAAGCAGCACAGCCGGGGACCGCGAACAGCGGCCCCATGCAAACGGGCCGCGCAAGCGGCCTGTTTTTTTTACGGAACCGCATCTGCGTGGGATAATTATTCATTACCTCAGCAAACATCATGGCGAATTAATCATGGCAAACATTTCAGCGCAACGCATCAAAGTTGGTATTGTTGGCGGCACCGGATATACCGGGGTCGAGTTGCTGCGCATGCTTGCTCAGCATCCCGGTGTTGAGCTGACAGCGATCACTTCGCGCAAAGAAGATGGCATGCCTGTCGCCGAGATGTTTCCCAATTTACGCGGGCACGTAAAGCTTGCATTTTCAACGCCAGAAAAAGCACCCCTGACGGGTTGTGACGTTGTGTTTTTTGCGACACCACATGGTGTGGCGATGAGCCAGGCTAAAGAGTTGTTGGCTGCCGGAGTGCGCTTGATTGATCTTGCATCGGACTTTCGCTTAAAAGACATCAAGACATTCGAGCACTGGTACAAAATTCCTCATACATGCCCTGACGTGTTGGAGGAGGCGGTGTACGGTTTAGTCGAGCTTAATCGCCCTGCGCTTGCTAAAGCGCGTGTAGTTGGGAATCCCGGTTGTTACCCAACCACGATTTTATTGGGACTTGCGCCTTTGCTTGGTGGCAAACCGCTGATCGACACAAGCGACATCATTGCAGACTCAAAGTCTGGCGTCAGCGGTGCAGGGCGTAAGGCAGAGGTCGGTAGCTTATTCTCAGAGGCTAGCGATAATTTCAAGGCTTACGGTGTGGCGGGTCATCGTCATCATCCAGAGATCAAAGCGCAACTGGACCAGTTGGCAGGGCATTCTGTGGGCCTGACGTTTGTGCCACACCTTGTGCCCATGATTCGGGGCATGCTCAGTACGATTTACGTGCGCATTCTGCCTGAAGCGCGGGATACAGACTTCCAAACTCTTTTTGAGCAGCGTTATGCCAACGAAGCTTTTGTGGATGTTTTGCCGGCAGGTAGTTTGCCTGACACGCGTTCGGTCCGTGCATCCAATACCTTGCGGATCGCATTGCATCGTCCTGGTAACGGAGATCGTCTGATTATTCTGGTTGTGCAAGATAACTTGGTGAAAGGCGCTGCCGGTCAAGCCATACAAAATATGAACTTGATGTTCGGTTTACCTGAAAGTATGGGCCTGAATCAAGTGGCGATTCTTCCTTAACGCATGCTAAAGAGCGCGGGTCGAACGTTCGTTTTCTGGAGTGCTGGTACTTTGCTGCTGATTGCAGCGGGTGCAGCTGCCGGTATATTTTTTACGCAGCGTCCAAGTGCGGAGGACGTCGCTTTGCACCTGCGTACCGAACGACTGGCCCAGGCCACGATCCGTGGCGAAATCGAGACGCAACTTCGCGAAGTTCAGGCACGCAGCGAGCAATTACGCAGCGAACTGACAATCGAGCGATCAGCCCGCGCGGAGCTTGAAAAAAATCTGAAGCAGCTTCAACTTGAGTTGGGGCTTAGCAAAGATCATTTGGCGTTTTACGAGCAGCTGCTGCCCCCTGGTCCACAAGGCTCGATCGCAGTGCGCGCCGTTGAGCTTGAGCGCAACGGTGCCAATCTGAACTATCGTGTTTTGTTGATGCGCAGTGGTAAGCCGGGCGAGCGCGTCAATGCGCGTCTTCAGTTTGTTGCGTCAGGTGTCTTGGGTGACAAAGAGGTGGAGGCGAAGTTACTCCCTTTGCAGGCCGTTCCTGACCAAAACGTCGCTTCGGCAATAGCGCCGGGGGGGAGCACAGACGTTGCGGACAGCTTGAGGCTCAGTTTTGAGCAGTTTCAGCGCAGTCAGGGCGTCTTGGCTGTGCCGAGTGACATGAAAGTAAAGTTTGTGACAGTGCAGGTCCTAGACGGGGATATTGTCCTTGCATCGCGCAGGGTTGATCTTCAGTAACACCTGGGGTTTGCGTTATAGTTGACCATCCTAGTCGGGTATCGTTTTAGTATCAGTCAGTCGCCCATCAGTTGGGCAGGAGCTACACCATGAGCACAATGACACAGACCGTTGATTTGCAAGCACCACCTACGCCAATTCTATTTACGGATTCGGCTGCGGCGAAAGTCAAAGATTTGTTGATTGAAGAAGGCAATGCCAACCTCAAGTTGCGTGTTTTCGTTCAAGGCGGTGGTTGCTCGGGTTTTCAGTACGGCTTCACGTTTGATGAAGACGTCAACGAAGATGACACGACGCTTGAAAAAAATGGCGTGTCTTTACTCGTGGATCCTATGAGCTTTCAGTACCTCGTTGGTGCTGAGATCGACTACAAAGAAGACATCGAGGGTTCGCAATTTGTGATTCGCAATCCTAATGCGACAACAACCTGTGGCTGCGGTTCGTCCTTCTCTGTTTGATTTGATTTGAGGCCCGCGCCGCAACGCTGCGGTCAGGCGGGCCAACAAGCGCCAAGAATGCGATTTCCTCGCGCGCCTGTCACGGCGGGGCGACTCACAGCGATCCGTTGCTGATGCGCCCAAGCTAGCCAAGCAAAAGCCAGCGCTTCAACATCCTGTGTCCCAATGCCAAGCGTATCCGTAGGCTCTACAGCGTAGCCTAGTTGCTTGCGCAAATCATTAAGCAGCACTGCATTATGCGCACCACCACCACACACGAGCAAATCTTTTGCGTCAGGTGCGTATTTATGGATCGCATTCACAACTGTTTGTGCGGTCAGGGCGCGTAAGGTCGCTTGCACATCTTGCGCGCGCACTGGATCCTCGAGTTTGATACCAACCTGTGTGAGCCGCTGCTGTAACCAGCTTCGATTAAACAGATCGCGCCCCGTCGACTTTGGGGGTGGGAGGGTGAACCAGGGCTCTCCCTCAATGAGCACTTCAAGTAAGTGCGGATCGATTGTGCCACCGGCACCCCATTGCCCGTTTGCATCGAAGGGATGGCCAGTATGTAATTGGCACCACAGATCCATCAATGCATTTGCTGGGCCAGTATCAAAGCCCTGGGGTTCCGCTTCTGGTCGCAAGATCGTAATGTTTGCAATGCCGCCGAGGTTGAGTACGACTCGAGTATGGGCTGCTGCAAAGACACCTGCATGAAACATGGGAACAAGCGGCGCACCTTGTCCTCCAGCTGCTACGTCGCGGCTGCGAAAGTCGGCGATGACATTAATGCCTGTCAGTTCAGCGAGTCTTGCGGGGGCGTTTAACTGAATGGTGTAGCCATCGTTCGGGCAATGCCTGACGGTTTGTCCATGCGCGCCGATGGCGATGACTTCGCTGCGCGAGACGCTCGCTTGCGTGAGGGCTTGCTCAACGGCTTGCGCATACAAGTCAGCGAGGGCGTTCGATGCCAAGGAGGCACGGGCGAGCTCATCAAGACCGCTGGTATTTAAAGCAAGAAGCTCGTCTTTTAAGCTAGTGGTAAAAGGCACGCTAGCTCTAGAAAGAATTGTGGGGTGTCCGTTTGAGTCGAAGCGGGCCAATACGGCATCAATGCCGTCCAGGCTTGTGCCTGACATCAAACCGATATAGGAGGAGCCCGGGCTAGTCGTCACCGTTGTGTTTAACGACTAGCGACGTTACTGCTTTCGGGGATCGCTTCTGGGTACTTGGCTAGTACCTGCAGCTGCTGTTGATATGGAGCGATGACTTTCGCGAACAGAGCCTGATGTTCTGGCTCGAGTGGCTTTGATACCGGCATATTGGCGGTGGCCTGCAGGGGGTCAATCGGCTTGTCCGCTACACGGAATTCATAATGTAGGTGTGGGCCTGTGGACCAGCCTGTCGAGCCCACATAACCGATCAACTGACCTTGTGAAACTTTGGAGCCCGCTTTGATGCCATCTGCGAAGCGACTTTGATGTGCATACAGTGTGGTGATCTTGCTGTGATGCCGCAAAACGATCGTGTTGCCGTAACCATCACGCCAGCCGACAAAATCTACCGTGCCATCTGCTGTTGCGTGAATAGGTGTGCCCGTAGGGGCAGCATAGTCAATGCCAGGGTGAAAGCCGGACCAGGCCTGCACGCCAGGAATTGTGCGCATACCGAACGTGGAGCTGACACGCGAAAATTTAAGTGCATTACGCAAAAAAGCGCCGCGCAGGCTTTCGCCCTCAAGGTTGTAGTAGCTACCGGTCTCGCCGTCAGGGCTAAACCAGACTGCGCTGTAAGCCTTGCCGCCGTTGACGAACTCTAGTGCCAACACGCGACCAGCGCCAGCGATACGGCCACCGATACTCCTGGTCTCGTAGACCACACGGAACTGGTCGCCCGGGCGCAAGCCCCTCAAGAAATCCACCTTGCTGCTCAGGACTTCTGCCATTTGCGAGGTAATCCCATCTGGGATTCCAGCGATATCGGTTGCCGCAAATAGCGAGCTACGAATTGTGCCGACCGCAACCTCTATATGTGATTCAAGCGGTAATTCAAGCTCTTCCGCCTTAAATCCGGAATCGGTCGTAGATATTTGCAGCGTTTTGGCGATGCCTTTACCGTTGGCTTCACTATTCGGGCTGTAAATGTATCGAACCCAAAGTAGGTTGCCATTGTGGTCCGATGCCGCTTGGACGGTCCGTCCGGCAAATAACTTGTAGATGGATCGGGCTTTGGGTTCACGCGCCAGGAAATTGAGTAAATCTGCGTTGGATACGTCCACGCGCTTTAGGACCGAAGCCAGTGTGTCACCTGCACGGATCCGTGTCTCGGTGATATAGGGTGTCTCGGTGGCAGTGTGTTCTATAGGGGTTGGGTCAGCCGGCAGAGGGAAGGGCACGACGTTCTGCACCACTCGCTGTTCGGGGACGGGCTGCTCGATCAAGTCAGTGCGTTCTGTTTGCGGCGGGTGCACGACGCCAAGCGCAACCGCGCCTAGACTGGCAACCAGCACCAAGCTAATCACCGCGCCTGGAATAAGGCTGGAGCGTCGCTCGGTTGTATCGGAAACTGAAGGCATGTAGAACAAATCCAGAAATAAAAACGGGTGAGCCGAGGCTCTTTGCGTAGCAGCTAGGCGCTAGTTTGCGTATGATGTCGGCTTCGCTAATAGGAATGTTAGCCGATTTCAGCTCGCTGGACACGTTTTTTTCCGATTTTTAGTGCATTTTTACGCTTACTTCTGTTATGTCGACTACAAAATATCCGATTACGCCTGCAATTGAGTCTAACTTGCGAATTGTTGAGCGTGGCTGTGAAGAGCTTCTCGTCAAAACAGAATTTGCTCAAAAACTAGCCCGTAGCCATGCAACGGGTGTTCCGTTGCGTGTCAAGCTCGGCCTAGACCCAACAGCCCCGGATATTCACCTCGGTCACACGGTTGTTCTGAATAAGATGCGCCAACTTCAGGATCTCGGCCATACCGTGATCTTTTTGATTGGCGATTTCACGTCCATGATCGGTGACCCGTCTGGCCGCAACAGTACCCGGCCTCCGCTAACGCGTGAACAAATTGAAGCCAATGCCAAAACCTACTATGCGCAAGCCAGTATGGTGCTGGATCCAGCGCGTACCGAGATCCGGTACAACTCAGAGTGGTGCGATCCGCTCGGCGCCCGCGGCATGATCCAGTTGGCTTCGCGCTACACCGTGGCCCGCATGATGGAGCGCGACGATTTCACCAAACGCTTTAAGAGCGGGGTGCCCATCTCTGTGCACGAGTTCCTTTACCCCTTGATGCAAGGTTATGACTCGGTCGCGCTGAAGTCAGACCTTGAGCTTGGCGGCACCGATCAAAAGTTCAACCTGCTGGTTGGCCGTGAGCTACAAAAGGAATATGGACAGGAGCCGCAGTGCATTCTGACCATGCCTTTGCTCGAAGGGACTGACGGCGTTGAGAAGATGTCCAAGTCCAAGAACAACTACATTGGGATTGGCGAAGCGCCCGAGTCTATGTTCGGCAAGATCATGTCAATCTCTGACACGCTGATGTGGAAGTACTTCGAGCTGCTTTCTTTCCGTAGTCTGGAGGATATTGCTGCGTTGCATCAAGAAATTGAAGGCGGTCGCAACCCCCGTGACGCCAAAGTGGCGCTTGCCCAAGAGATTGTGGCTCGATTTCATTCCCAGCAGGCGGCCGAAGCGGCTCTGGCAGCTTTCGACGCACGCTTCCGAGATGGTGCGATTCCTGACGACATCCCTGAGGTCACCATCGCCGGCGCGCCTGTGGGTGTCCTCAAACTGTTACGTGAAGCCGGTTTGGTTGCTTCTGGGGCGGAAGCGCAGCGCAACGTTGAACAGGGCGGGGTCAGAATTGATGGCGACCGCATTGAAGACAAAGCGCTTCAGTTGCCGTCTGGCACCTATGTTGTTCAGGTGGGCAAACGTAAATTCGCCCGCGTCACAGTGACTGCGCCCGCCTAAGGGGATTGCCCCTCTCGGGGCGCAGTACACTAGCGTTATCTACTATTTCGCCATTATTTCGCCAGGATCCTCCATGTTTGACCGCAAACTTACCCTTGACCGCGTAGACCCCGATGTTTGGGCTGCTATCCAAAAAGAAGATAAGCGCCAAGAGCAGCACATTGAGCTGATCGCATCTGAAAACTACGCCAGTCCTGCAGTGATGCAGGCTCAGGGTACTCAGATGACGAATAAGTACGCCGAAGGTTATCCAGGCAAGCGCTATTACGGCGGTTGCGAGTATGTCGATATCGTTGAACAGCTCGCGATCGATCGTTTAAAGGCATTGTTTGGCGCTGAGGCTGCCAACGTACAAGCTAACTCAGGCTCGCAAGCTAACCAAGCGGTTTATATGGCTTTTCTCAAGCCAGGCGATTCCGTGTTGGGCATGAGTCTTGCCGAGGGCGGTCACCTCACACACGGTGCGTCGGTGAACGCCTCGGGCAAGCTCTATAACTTTCACCAGTACGGTTTGGATGCAAACGAAGTGCTTGACTACGACAAGGTTGAGCAGCTTGCTAAAACACAGAAGCCGAAAATGATCGTTGCGGGTGCTTCAGCGTATTCGTTGCATATCGATTTTGAGCGCTTAGCCCGAATCGCCAAAGACAATGGCGCCCTCTTGTTGGTTGACGTTGCACATTACTCTGGTCTGGTTGCGGGCGGTGCGTATCCCAACCCCGTGCCCCATGCTGACTTCGTGACATCCACAACCCACAAATCTTTGCGTGGACCACGTGGTGGCGTCATTATGATGAAAGCCGAGCACGAAAAAGCAATTAACTCAGCGATCTTCCCTGGCATCCAGGGCGGCCCACTG
>JACCDO010287417.1_pt1 | contig 16990 bp, 19 predicted proteins | sample 7446101 | NCBI WGS metagenome assembly JACCDO01 (sample SAMN15323440, study PRJNA562643) | freshwater metagenome | isolation source: river surface water | place: USA:Blue River Watershed | collected 2017-08-16 | reverse complement strand
TTTTATTTGCCGTAGCTTTCTTGATGTTTGTCAAAGAGCCGTTGTTAGCAGACTGGTTAAGTAATTTACAACCTTGGGTACTAAAAGTATTCCCGTGGCTTGCAGGCTTAGTCATTGTCATACTACAGTACAATGCCTCTGTATTAAAGTTTCACAAACGATATTTGTTTAAGAAATAAAAAAGCCCCGGAAGGGGCTTTTTGTTAATCATTTAATCGTTCTCCACAATGCGGACAACGTTTGTGATCTTTTTGATGTTTGTGTAACACATCTTCCCATTCTTTAATCTCTTTAATAATCATTTTAAGAGTTCTGCGACAGCGGATGGGCTTGTCTTTTTCTAATTCGTTTTTTAAACGCTTTCGCAATTGGTGAACACGCTGTTCGAACACGCCTAAAAACCCACCCGCTGCTTCACTCATTTGATTTTTGCCATTTCTTTTCTTACAAGAGCGACGACATTATCTGGTAAAGGAACATAATCTAAGTCTTCTGCCATTTTATCGCCTTTGTCAAATGCCCAGTTAAAAAATTTGAGAACATCTTGTGCTTCTTGTGCTTTACTACCATTATTTAAGTACATGATAATAAACGTAGCACCGGATGCGGGCCAGCTTGTTTTACCAGGTTGATCCGTTAGGATCTGATAAAATGTTTTATCCCAGGTAGCATTAGCAGCCGCAGCTTTAAATGTCAGGTCGTCTGGTGCAACCCATTGACCATCACGATTTTGCATCTGTACCCAGTTCATTTTAGTCTGCTTGACGTAGGCATACTCAACATAACCTAATGCTCCCGGTAGTTGACGAACCATGGCAGCAACTCCCTCGTTACCTTTGCCGCCTGCACCAACCTTCCAGTTTACTGCGGTACCTTCACCGATGGCTTCTTTAAACTCTGGGCTTACCTTGCTTAGATAATTAGTCCAAATAAATGTAGTACCGCTACCATCTGCACGACGAACTACCATTATGTCTTGATCAGGTAGTTTTAGTGATGGGTTTAATTTTGTAATAGCAGGATCATTCCACTTTTTAATTTTGCCTAAAAAGATGTCTGCAATTACTACGCCAGTAAGTTTTAGCTCGCCTGGTTTTACTTCTTTTAGGTTAATAACTGGAACTACTCCTCCGATAGCAGTTGGAAACTGTGTCGCTACCAAACTTGCGAGTTTGTCATCTTTGAGTGGCATGTCGCTTGCACCAAAAGTTACAGTCTTACCTTCAATTTGTCTAATTCCGGCACCACTACCTACACTTTGGTAATTTACTTTAATGCCTGTTTCTTTATTGTAGGCTTCTGCCCACTTTGAATACAAAGGAGCCGGGAAAGTTGCCCCGGCTCCGTTAATGCTTTGTGCTTGTGCTGTAGCGACGATACCTAAGGTCGCCAGTAGTGTCACGAATATTTTTTTCACTTTGTGTCTCCTTGTGTTAAGTGAATGTGTAAAACACATTACTATTTAAACACAAAATGATTACAATTTCGTTACAAAGTTAGGTTGTTGGCTTATTTTGGATAAATCGACTTTTCTCACCTGTACCAAGAACACAGGCAATTTTCTCATTAAACTGTATAAAGGTCCAGTCGCCTGTTTTTTCGTTAACAAACATTGAAAATTTACTTGTGTCGTCCTCTCCAGTCCAGGATGGAACTTCTTTGATATTTTCACCCATTAAAGTTTTAATAACATCTCGTGTTGGACCGCAGACTACAGGCTTTTCTACCACTACGGGCTGTGCCAGGGCAACGGCGGGTAAGAGTAGAACACCTAATATAAACTTAGCCATGGTGTTCTCCTTAAAATAGTATTTACACTATTTTCTTTGCAAATTCTTTTAATAATCTATGGTGCTCAAAATTGTGCCAACGATTCCGCATATACGATTTTTCATACCAGCTAGGCATACTCTCTGGATGACATCCTATTAATCCAACACGATTTTGAATAACAGCCATAGCATCTCCATTACTATATGTAGCTATGGTATTAAATTTAGATCTGTCACCTAATAAACTGCAACCATCATAGAAAAACATATTGTGTTGTTCTTCTCCCCATTGTACTAGTGTAGTTGTGCTGTAGCTACGATGAATACCAGAACGAGGACGACGTATATACTGCACAAGTTCTATACCCTCAACAATATTAAAATAATAAGGGCCAGCCCAATAAGCACCCATACATACACCAAGGTAGCTACCACCTTTAGCAATAAAATTTTGTATTATTGATTCTTTAGGTTTAAGGATTGTGTCATATGTGTCGCTATCCCCAATACCTCCAGGAAATACAACCATATCTAATTTTTTAAAGTAGCTATCTTTGATATCATCGACCTGAAAAAAGCCAGCATCAAAGTCGTTACATAAAGCTTCGTAGATTCCTGCTCCACTTTGTACACTGCATTCTGGATGATGCAAGAATATGCGTAGTTTGGGTTTTTTCATCTAAGTCAGGATTCTTTTTTTGGGGTATCAGCGCATGGACTAAGTCCTAGCGACAAAGAAGGCCAAATATAATTGCTGTTAGAATCCTTGAACAATATTTACCTTTTACGGTGTACCCTGTGTTACTGTAACAGAACAACCTGATAAGTTGGCACATTGTTGCATAATGCTGTACTGTTGTCCAGTGGTGCCTTGCTGTGTTAAATTTAGTATACTGGCACCGCCAGCGTTTTGTAGATTAATAGTAGCTCTATGACTTCCAGTTCCAGTTTGTGTAATGTTAGCAGTATGCCCGTTGCCAGTTAGCATCAAATCAAGATATTGATTACCAAGACCACCTTGTAAAATTGTGCTAGAATTGTTACTGCCATCTACACTGATAAATGCTTTCTTATCGCCATCATGTGCCTGCTTGAGGCTTATGTTGTTGCTGTCGCCTTTGATATAAATTAATCCAACATGTCCACTGTTGGCTGCACCTTGATTGCCCTGTCTAATTGTTACAGAGTTAGAATCGCCGTTAATACCTAAGCCAGCATAGTGTCCGCCGCTTTCTGCACCATCTGCTAGACCAGTGTCTGTATTACGAGCTTGGTAAATGGCAACTGTGTTACTATTTCCATAAACTCCAAGTTCTGTAAGATTTTTTCCGGAATTTCCACCACCACCTTGCTTGACTGTGATGTTGTTACTATTGCCGTCTAGTATGGCATCTCCACCACCTAGCCCTTGTATCATATTGTTAGTTCCGGTTTGTTCAATGGTTACAGTGTTGCTAATACTTCCTATTTTTTCTTCGATCCAAATTTGATTTCCACTCACCGCATTTACACGACTGCGAGCACTGGTTACTATATTAGTTTGATCTGTGGTGATGTCACTGCTATACCAGTAACTACCTCCTCCTTCTGTAGGACCTTGAAGTGCAACAGTATTGCTATCTAATAACTCGTAAGTGCCGTCACCTTGAGGATCCCATGCTACTTGCATTACCCAATCATTGCCGCCTGCATTGCCACTATAGAAATCCAGTTTTACAATTTCACCAGGTTTAGCAGTATAAGATCCGTATGCGTAATAACAGCAATCACCACTGGTTACAAGTTGTCCATTTACTCTTAATTGATGTGCATCGTCGTAGCCTGTTCTAAACCAAATAGTTCTGCTAACACCATTGTCTGCACCAGGCCAACGCATATAAGAAGTTGCCCAAAACTGTGCTGTATTATGTGCGATTCCAACGTAATTTATAGAACTCCATATTCCGCTGTTACTGCCGCCATAATCTTGAGCAAGTACAGTCCAACCACCTGTGCGTCCAGAGCCAAAGCCGATTTGATTTGCAGGACGATTAATTACAGGCCATGTTGGACGAGGACTAGGTGCAGGCCCGGCTGTAGTACTTCCACCGCCTGGCATTATTGCACCGCTTGCTGCCTGTGTGGCATTATCACTGGTTAGTGTACCTGCATATCCACCGGCTGTGCCACTTGTAGTACCACCGTTGGCATCATAGCCGCCGCCCCACATGTTAGCAGTAACACCAGACTCTTGTGTAACGCAGGTTAGGCTTCCGCTAGTCACACCACAGTTACTCCATGATCCTGAACTAGTTGTCCATCCTTGTGCTTTTAATCCATCTGGAGCAACACCAAATTCACTGTTATAAACAATGTTAGTTGTACCTGATCCTACTGTTACTGTAGGAGTACGCCACTGTGCTCCATAGTTACCCGCCCACCATGCACCATCTGTACCTTTCATTTCAATTTTTATGTAGGCTGTGTCTGCTAGACTACCTGTATAAGTTATGCTGGCCTGTGTAAATGGATGTTGGTTATCTCCCGGTGCCGAACTCCATCCTGCGTTACTACCATAGTTTTTAAGTATATAAGTTTGACTAACTGTTGTGCCAAGCAACGTGCCCGAACTATTATAACGATAGATAGTAATAGTTGCAGAATCTGTTTGTGTTGAGTATTGCAAAGGATTGCCGGCTAAATCGTGTGTGGGTCTACCACCACCATTCTTAACATCAACTTTAAAGTTAATTGTGTTAGCAGACTTTTGTGTTGAATTAAGGTTAATTATTTGTGTGATAGTTGTATTAGCAGTATAGCTCATAGCAATAGTGTTATAAGCACTACTACTATCCCAAGCATGAGAAAGTTTACTAACTAACAACATAGTGATAGCTACAATTAACCAAGCCCAATATTTGTATCTTGCACCTTTCCACATATTATCACCTAGCTGTTTGAGTTATAGTAATTGATCCAATAGCACGCCCTGTACTAAAGTTATGTCCAACAGTCTGCATGTCTTGCGTGATTGTAACCTGTACTTGACTGTTCATTGTCTGTGTTACGTTAGCATAATTCCTTCCGCTGCTACTTAGACTTTCAAACATCCAACCAATTTGTTTTGTTTGAGCTTTATCTGAATAGAGAGCAAATAAGTTTGGATTTTCTGTTTCACTAACTGCGGCAGTTTGACTAGATATTGTTTCTAATTCATCTTCTTTCTTTTTAACTATCTTAGTCTCCGAATCTTCGCTACTCTCTGATCTTGTAGATCCACTAGCACGATCTTGTTTGCTAGCAACCTTAGCTTCTGCTTCTTTATGATCTTCTTTATCTTCTTTTTCGTCTCTACGACTTTCTCTAATTACACCAGTAGCTGCCGCTGCTGCACGAGCAGCAGCTACGACATTAGCACCGCTCATTGTTCTAGGAGGAGCTATTTGCAAATTGTTACCAATAGCAGCACCAAACAAATTTACTATAACTGGAGGTGTTGGCGGTTGTCCTGCTGATTCAACTAGTGTAGCTTGATAAGGACGATTCATACTAACAAGATTAGGGCCGCTTTCTACATCAATCTTACCTGTAGTACAACTAACACCTTTTACTGCGCTAGTTTCCCAATCACAACTAGGCATTAAAATTACCATACTTGAACCTATTTCATTAACACTCATAACAAAGTCTGTACCACGAACAGCGATAGCCGCTGTAGGAGTGTTAATTTTTACCTGCTTAGGATCTTTAGCTAACGCTCCGGAAACATAACGAACTGTGCCGCCTGCTGCCTTTAGACCAAGACTTCCTTTACCGCTCTTTGGATCATAGACAAAATCATCTATGACTAACTTACTGTGCTCGGTTACACTGACAGTGGTATCATCTTTAAAGGTAATTTTTAATTTACCATTTTTAGTTTCAACCTGATCATTTTGTTCAATGGCTGTGCCTTTTTGTGCTGCAATAGTATCTTTGCCACGCTTAATGGTAGCATTACCTTGAAATTCAGTAATGCTACCTATTTGAGCGTAAGCTGTAGATGCAAATAACAGAACAACAGCCAGTAGATGCTTCACTGTCTACTCCTTATTGAGTTGTTCTTTGAACGATATTCCAATTTCCTGTGTTTGCTACACTCTTGATATGTACTACATTATCTTGTGTACCGGCTTGACTGATTGCAAACTTGTTACTGTTACCAGTTAGATCAATCCATACACTGCTTCCATTTGTGCTGTTAGCAGTTTGACTAATATTAAACACATTATAGTCTCCAGCAACTTTAATTACCTGACTGTGTTTGTCACCAACAGCGTCAATGTACATTTCATTGCTGTTTCCAGTCACTTCAACTTGACTGTTTAAGCTGTCGCCTGTACCTTTGAACTGCATAACGTTGCTGTTACCAGTCCATTTCCAACTAATAGTAGCATCTTTACAAGTTGTGAGAGCTGTGCCTGTGCTACTTGTGCCGCCACCGCAACTTGCATCAACAAAGTTACTGTCGCCAATCTGTTGAATGTTAATACTAACACCATCTCCACTGCTAGTTGGGTTTTCTGCACGTAGGCTAACAGTGTTATTATTTCCTGTTTGTACTACTGTAATGTCTTGATCGGCACCACGTAGGTACATAGGTGTATCAACAGTGAAGTTTCTAGTACCACCACCAACTAATCTTTGAGGAATATTTGTAATACCTTTAGTGTATGTAGCGTTCGCTCCTACAGTATTACCAACACCAGTTTGTGTAATGCTGACATCTGGGTTTTCACCGCTTTGATCAACAAACACACGGTTAGTTGTATTAGATCCTAGTGCTGTTACAGCATTTGCACTAATTGTTAGCACAGGCTGTACTGGAGCATTAGGACTAGGTTGCGTTACAGCCACACTCTGTGCAAATACAGGGAAGGCTGTTAGAAGCATCATTGTTATTATAGTTTTTTTCATACTTCAAAATTAAACAGATTATTCGTTTTCTGTTTATTCTCCTTGGTTATTTTGTTTCAACTGGTTTCCCGGAACCGTCAACGGCATTTGTTTTTGCTTTGTTTCCTCCAACGCTTTCTGCGTTGCCGGGCTGTTTCTGTGATGAGGATAATGCTTTTCTGCCGGCTTCAAGTGGGGCGTCCTTCTGAACCAACTCATTTGACTTCTCCTTGAATTTCCAAAGCCCTTGACGTTCTCCTTTGTTAATCAATTCAACTACAGCAGTTTCTATTGCACTACGTAGTGCATAGTTACCTGGTTCGTTAAATGTTTGACTGCTATCAAATTCGAACGCACGGGTCGCTTGATTAAAGAAACGTAGTGCTGTTACACCATCTGCGGTGCTCAAGAGATTCTTTTCTACAGTCACAGTAGTTAAGATTTCCCCTGTAGTAACACTGACAAGACGTAGGCTTATAACCACTAAATCTTGAGTGTATTGAGTGTACGGGCCAATTCCTAAAAATCTAGCTCCAGTACCGCCTGTAAGAGTGTTACTGTTATAATCAACAATAGCACCTTCGAGTATAACGCCTGCCAGTGTCATTGGAGGTAACATTTTAGCTTTGTCACCGTCATAGATTTCTCTAGTCTGGCGAATCATTTGGCGCTCTTTAAGTAGGTTATCTAAACCTACACGTTCAACTACTGTGAACCATTGACGATTGCCTACTTCTTGTAGACTCTTAATTAAATATGCTTCGGCACCTTGTGTAACTGCTGTTGAAAATAAACTTAGTGTGTTACTTGGCTTACGTTGTCCAGTTTGATCTTTAAAGCTATACACAGCTACAACCACTGGTGGTCCAGCTGGTGCTTGAACACTAGCAAAACTCTTATTGATATTTTCTGTAACTTTAGCTTCTTCTTGTACTGATGCTGTGTCTAATGGACGAATTGTGGAACAACCTACTAGAGCCATCATTGCTAAACTTATGATTGATAATTTAAACATGATGTCTCCTTAAAATCCAAAACTAGCAATCGGTACAGTAACAGTGGTAACAGTTCCTTTTGCATCAACAACTGTCAATGTTACTTTATCTGACTGTTTCACCCAAGTAATAGTATTGCCGTCTAGGCTAAATGTTCCGGTAGTAGGATTTACACAACCTGGAATAGCACTACCATCTGGTGCTGCACATCTGTTTTGAAATAGATTGTTACTTAATTGTGTGGCAATTTGTGCATACACTTGGCTTTGAAATAAACTGATAAATCTATTCAAAGGTGTGTTTAATAATTCTGCTTCTGCTTTGGCAATCGCTGCCTTACGGTCTGCTTCAATTTGATCTCTGCGGCTCTTTTCAATTGAGTCAATGGTCAATGCATGACTACTCCAACCTTGACCGCTAAAGGCTGGATTCTTAAATTGTTGTACTAATTCTGCCGATGCCGAACTTACAAACATCAACATCATACTTAGGCTTACTAAGGTTCTCTTCATGGTCGCTCCTTCAGAGTTTACCTTATTATTTAAAGGTTTAACAGATTTTATTAACTACTTAGATTAATAGTATGTAGACCATGGCAAGATAAGTTAGTTGATGCGCCAACTGATCCATGCCAAATTGATTCCAAAACAAAGGTTTAGTATTGTCTTTGCATCCATACTTGACTTTTACAAAGTCAATGAAATAATGTATGACACCTTCAACAATACTTACAATTACAATTGTTATAGGATTGATGTAATGAATAAAAGAAAAAGCAAACAAGGCGACTAAAGTTGTCCATACATGATCACAACTATGACTTATGCCAACAGGATGTAACCATACACCCTTTTTGACAGTTTGCATGTACGTTTGAATTACAAAATCGGCATACCAGTGTTTGATCTGTAATAAAACTAAAAGTGCTAATATTTCCATGTGCAGTTATTTATACACACAGATTACAGAGATTATTAAAATTTAGGCATTTCTACTGGTTCTGCGCCCATTTCGTCGCCTACTTCTTTAGATTTGAGCAAATTTTTATCTTTAGTAGCTAATTTTCCTGGTTTTGCATCTGCTGGGCCTAAAGGCCTAATTGATGTCATTTTTGCAGGTGTTTGAGCTGCAACAGGAATTTCTTGCTGCTTTGCAACAGTTGGTTGTTTTATTTTTAGTTCTTGGCGCTGTTTAATGTTGTTTACATCTGCTAAATGCTTTAGTAAAGATTTAATTTCAACAATGTTTCTAATAGCACTGCCAGTTTGTTTATAAGAACGTAATTGAACGAATTCCTGTTCCCCCATGCCGCTAATTTGTTTAGCTAATTCTGTTTTTGGAATACCAACAACCTTAATAGTAGTTGTTCCTGTCAGACGTGGTACTAGATCGTATTCTTGTAGTGCTTCAAATAATTCCGGACCAATTTTTAATTCGGTGTATGCTTTTTTAGCACTTGGGCTTAGATATACAATGATAACATCTTCGCCTAAGGTAGCATGGTGTTTGATCGAATCATAGATTTGTTTTACAAAATTATATTCTTTGTAAGTGCTATCCCCGCCCAATGTACTACTAAGAGCATTAAAGATATGTCTATAGGCTTTTGGAAAAGCCTTTGTATAGATAATATCACCAACTTGCTTAAATGAACCTTGTGGGAAATCTTTTGCAAAAGAACTAGGTAATCCAAACCCAACAGTGCTTTTAAAGAACTCTTCTAAGTTTTCAAATGCATGTCCGCTTACTTGACCGATTTGCGGGATAGTTTTAGATTTAAGACTTAATAGTCTTTCACGTTTTTTATCAATGGTAATAAACAAATCAGCTTTAGTGCTAGTTTGTTTTTCTGCACTACCGCCTTCACTTTCAACTATGATACTGTTACTACGTTTGTCATTTACTACTCTACTAACAGCAGTGGCTACAGTCTCTGCTGTGTTTACATAATTTGCTGCGTCATCGTAGGCTTTAAAAATTTCATCGTTATCTGGATAGTTTGCAAGACCTTCTGCATCTTTAAAACTCATTTCTAATGCTTTAAAATCGTTAGCATTAAGACTCATAGTAAATCTTAAATTATCTATACCTGCTGTAGTTTGCATAGCATAAGGTATAAGTGGTTTCTTTTTTCCAGTGGTAGGAGCTGTTGAAGCTTGTGGTTTTAAAGCATTTAACATTTTAACAATGTCGCGTGTTTCAATTTCTTTATCTGGATTTTTAAATTTAGCTGTTACAGCCGCACCCATAATGCCTTCTACCACATTGCCTAAGTTCCAAAACTTAGCTAGTTCTTCAACACCAGCTTTGTTTTTAATTTTATCCGATTTAAAAACTTGAGATAGTGAAAAATTTCTGCCGTCTTTAGTTTCTAATTTAAGACTTTTTAGAATGTAAATTTGATTGTCTGTGGCAAGGCTTTCTCCATCCCATACTTTTTTTAGAGAAACATAGTCTTTTTTAGGATTTTTTAGTTGTACACTTGTACCGTCAACTAATTCGATAGGTTCGTTTTTTTCAATCAAACTGAGAAAATTTTGCCAGTAATGATTGTTTTTACTGTCAAAATCACTAAGTTTTAGTCCAGCTTCAAATAAAAAGTCGTTTGCTCGCATACCATTGTACCAATAATAGTATATTTAGCGAGATTAGTTTGGGAAGTCTAGATTAAAACTTACAATAATTCTATCGGAATCTGAATCGTTAGGTTGACTACTGTGAGGTAACCAGCTAGGAAATAAGACCATTAATCCTGGTTCAACTTCTTGTGTATACACAATGTCACTGCTTGGGAAACCGTTGTTTAGCTTAGAACTCATAGTTTTAGAAATATAAGCAGGGTCTTTAAATACTAGATCACCACAATAGGGGTCTGCTTTGGCATAATATACACCGCTATATAGGCTGTTATTATGTATATGTTCAGGAACATATGCACCTTTAGGATAAATTGTAGCCCACATATTAGTAATTACAATTTTACCTGTGTAATCTTCATCAATGAGCCCCACTGATACATTTTGAATAAACTCAACTACAGGATCCCAGTCCGGATGTTCTGCAAGGTTTCCGCTGTAAAAAGTTGTAATACCAAATTTATCAAAATCTGTTCTAGAATTTGATTCTGTATTAAGATTCCAATGATAGCTCATAAGACCCGACATTGGCATGCCAGATTCTTTTAGTTTATCAAATGTATTTTCTTTCCATTTGTAAACTAAATTACAAATAAGTTCTTGAATAGCAGCATTGTCACTTACTGCCGCATATATAGGTGTTGAAAAAATATTTTTAGTAAATTTACTCATAGTTCTGGAAATAAACAATCTTGTATAAAAGTTTTTACATCATCCTCATTTAATCCTAGACTAGTCATAACCTTTGGCGTATGAGGATTTTGTTTTTGATTTTGGGCATAGTAATTTTGCTTGTCTTTGCTATTTACACCAGCTTTATTTGTTTCGCCTACAGTATTGAGATAATGATTAAGTCCACTTTCTGCTATGGTAAAAATCTTATCAAGCTCTGCATCGTCTTGTACATTTCCTGCAGCGACCATATTTTTACTAAAAATGCGCTGGGCCCATTCGGGAAGTTTTCTTTCTTTTGACCATTCATATTTGGCTGTTTCTTGTTCCCACCACTCTAGCATTGGATGATTATCATCAACACTAGGGCTATAGTCCATAAAACAACCTGTGATTTTATTACGGCCAGCAATAACATCAAATCCAAAGATTGGTGCAGAATTGTGAGTATGAGGAAACACACAGCAATGCATCATCCATAATCCTTTAGTTTCTCTAGCGTCAACTACATCAATATGTGCTCTACGATATTGGCTGCTCATCCATACTTTATTAACCCAACCTGGCTTATTAAATCGATCCATACCAGGCTCAAATATAATACTGCCAGTAGCGTAAAATTTAGATTCAAATAAACGTTCAACTTGAATCAGCTTATCCCAAACTTTACTTTCTAGCATCTACAAATCTTTGCATATCTTGAAAGAAGTCAGCAGCAAATTCAAAGCACACTTTGGCTTCGTCTGCTAGACTGTCGTCTAATTTTTGTCTTAGGACATTTTTAATTTGATCTGTGTCGCCATCAAATTGATAATACTTTCCAGAGCCAGGTACACGTTTAGCAATCATTTGCCCGCCACTTAGATCGCCAAAGTGTCTTACATAAAGATGTGCTAATAGTTTCTTTGGGTCGTCTTTGATCGACAAAACATATTTGATATACTTGTCTGTCGATTCTAGTGTTATTGGTTTTTTATTTTCATCGGTCCACAACTCTGTAAAGTCTGCTAGAATATTTGGAGCACGTCGAATTGTTGGATAATCATTTAGGAGCCCATGCATCATTGCACAGGCTTCTAACACGTCATACATACGATGTTGATTGAAAAGATAGGTAGCATATATTTCAGGTTCAATCTTGCCTGAAAACAAAACCTTTACGAAAGGTTGTGTTTCTGCTTTTTTATGATGTTCCCAAGTTAACTCTTTTAAGCTCATTCTTCTTCCATTTTAATTTGGAGAGGAAAGCCGTTACTACGAGCTAGGTTAACAGTTTCAACTGCTTTTACTTCCGCAATTTCATAACTGTAAACACCGGCAATTCCACTGCCTTCAGTATGTATCTTTAATGTAATTTCTTTGGCAGTTTCTTGAGTATGTTTAAAAATTTCCGTAAGTACGCCAATTACAAAATCCATTGGTGTATGATCATCGTTTAGTAAGATAACTTTCCAGCGGTGTGGTTCTTCAATGCGCTGTTTAATCTTCTCGTCCAAAACTACGTCGGTAGATGCCATTTTTTATCTCCAAAAGCAGCAGGGGTTTTACCCCCTGCTATTATTACTTAACCTCAACAACGTCAATAATACGTGCTTTCTTTTCTTCGGGAATCACGTAATCTAACGAAATGCTAAGGACTCCGTCGCGGATTTCCGCACCTTTTACAACCATATGCTCAGCTAATTGCCAGCTACGTTCAAAATCTCTACTGCTTAGACCTCTATAAAGATATTGACGAGTTGTTGATTCGTTAGGGGTTTCACTAGATCCACGAACAGTTAACATATCCTGTTCAACTTCTACATGAATTTCGGACTTCTTAAATCCCGCCACAGCGATCTCAATGACATAGTTATAATCACTAGTCTTAATGATATTGTGTGGGGGATAGTTTGTGCTAAGTTGGTTAGCAAACCTAGATTCAAACGTATCAAACATACGATCAAATCCTACAAGCGCCTTGGCTAAGGCCTGTGTGTCAAAACGAGCTAAAGTTCCATTCATAGTCATTTTATTTTCTCCTTTAATAAGCAAGAATGTTAGTAGGGCCCAACCATTGGCACCCTACATATATTTATAATAGCACTAAATCTGTCTGTGTGTCAATTAAGCTGGGTTCTTTACTTCTTTAACCTCAGCTTCTGTAAAGCCTTCGTCTACCTTAGGTTCACTATCTTTGGCTTCTTTGGCTTTGCGAATTGCTTCGGCAGCAACCATTAGATCACTAATCTTTTGAGTAACTTTGTCTTTATCATCCTCATTGACTGCGTCTTCTAAGTCTTTGATAGCTGCTTCAACTTTATCTTTATCTTCCTGGCTTAGACGATCCTCAACTTCTTTCATGTCCTTACGAACACTATGAACTTGTGCATCAACCATATTGCGAGTTTCAATTTCTTCACGCTTCTTCTTGTCATCCTCTGCATTGGCTTCGGCTTCTTGAATCATGCGATCAATTTCTTCCTTGCTAAGTCCACTGTCACTCTTAATAGTGATCTTATTTTCTTTGCCGGTATTCTTGTCTTTGGCACTAACATGCATAATACCGTTAGCATCAATATCAAGTGTAACTTCAATTTGAGGTACACCGCGTGGAGCAGCCGGGATTCCTTCTAAGTTAAACTCACCAAGTAACTTGTTATGTTGTACAAGATCACGTTCACCTTGGAACACTTTGATAGTTACTGCTGGTTGATTGTCATCAGCTGTTGAAAACACTTGTGTAGCCTTAGTTGGAATAGTAGTATTCTTTTGAACCAACTTGGCCATAATGCCGCCCATTGTTTCAATGCCAAGACTTAGTGGTGTAACATCTAACAATAGTACGTCACTGCGATCACCAGCTAAAACAGCACCTTGTATAGCAGCACCAACTGCTACTGCTTCGTCAGGGTTAACATCTCTACGGGGAGCCTTACCAAATAGACGTTCAACTTCTTCTTGTACCTTTGGCATGCGTGTTTGGCCGCCAACAAGAATGACCTCGTCAATATCAGCAGGTGTAACACCTGCATCTTTCATAGCAATACGACAAGGCTCTAGTGAACGTTGAATTAGATCTTCAACAAGACTTTCTAGTTTAGCTTTGGTAAGTTTTACAACTAGGTGTTTAGGACCGCTTGCGTCTGCGGTAATGTAAGGAAGGTTAACTTCTGTTTGTGCAGAGCTAGACAATTCAATTTTAGCTTTTTCGGCGCTGTCTTTTAGACGCTGTAAAGCTAGCATGTCTTTCTTAAGATCAATGCCCTGTTCTTTCTTAAACTCATCGACCAAGTAATCCATAATACGCTGGTCAAAGTCCTCACCACCTAGGAATGTGTCACCGTTAGTGCTTAGTACTTCAATCTGCTTGTCACCGTCAACTTGAGCAATTTCAATAATACTTACGTCAAACGTACCACCACCTAGATCGTATACTGCTACTTTACGATCTTTCTTATCTGCTTTGTCAACGCCATAGGCTAATGCAGCCGCAGTTGGTTCATTGATAATACGCAGAACTTCAAGGCCAGCAATTTGGCCAGCATCTTTAGTTGCTTGACGCTGTTGATCGTTAAAATAAGCAGGAACTGTAATAACGGCTTTGGTTACTTCTTGACCTAGATAATCTTCAGCGGTTTTCTTCATTTTACGAAGAACTTCTGCACTAATTTGTGGCGGTGCTAGTTCTTTGCCTTGTGCTCGAACCCAAGCATCTCCGTTCTTAGATTCCATAATTTCGTAAGGCATTAGGTCAATGTCTTTTTGTACAGCTTGTTCTTTGAACTTACGTCCAATTAGACGTTTGGCTGCATAGATTGTATTCTTAGGGTTTGTTACTGCTTGGCGTTTAGCACTAGCCCCTACTAGAATCTCCTCATTAGCATAGGCAACAATACTAGGTGTAGTTCTTGCACCTTCGCTATTTTCAATTACTTTGGGGGATCCGTTTTCGATGACTGCAACGCAGCTATTGGTAGTACCTAAATCGATACCGATGACTTTGCTCATATTGTTATCTCCTTAATTAAGCAAGATTTAGTTTTTTGGGCACCATGCCCGTTTGTAGAACCCGAAGCGTTTCTACAATTTTATTTATCTCAGAAAAACATCATTTATTTGTCTATTGACACGGATAAATGTTGTACACTTTGATAGCTGTTTTAGGCTAGGTGCGCCTACATAAGTGCAGGTGCTACGCACACCGCCTAATATATCTAATACTGTATTTTTTACTGCGCCTTTATAGGATATTTCTACAGTACGCCCTTCACTGCTACGATACTCTGCTACTCCGCCGTGATGTTTTTCCATAGCAGTATCCGAACTCATACCATAAAATTCTACAAACTGTTTCTTATGAGCACAGAAAGCGTATTCTCCGCTGTTAGGGTTAGCAAGGAATTGCTCTCCTTTTTCATTGAAATACTTTGTAATTACTTTACCGCCACCTTCATCATGACCAGCCAACATACCACCGAGCATGACAAAATCAGCACCAGCTCCAAAGGCTTTAGCCACATCACCGGGGCAAGTACAACCGCCGTCAGCAATAATATGAGCACCAAGACCATGAGCAGCATCAGCACACTCAATAATAGCCGATAGTTGCGGATATCCAACACCTGTTTGGATACGAGTAGTACAAACGCTACCGGGACCAATACCAACTTTAACAATATCTGCACCACGTAAAATTAATTCCTGTGTCATGTCTGCGGTAACTACGTTACCTGCAATAATTGTACAATGCGGAAATGTTTCTCGAACTTTCTGTACATAATCTCCAAAACGTTCTTGATATCCGTTAGCTACATCAATGCAGATAAAATGTATTTCCGGATAGGCATTAATAATTCTTCGCAATTTTAAAAAATCAGCATCGCTTGTACCTGTACTAACAGCAAAATAGTTGCCACCAATCTCACCTGTTAAATCAGACAAATCGTCTTCGTTGTATGTTTTTACCATACAGGTAAACATTCTATGATCCCACAATGCTTTCGCCATCTCTAACGTACCAACACCGTCCATATTAGCAGCCATAATAGGAATACCAGTCCATTCCCATCCACTGTGTTTAAATTTGTATGTACGATTTAAATCTACTTCTTTGCGACTAGATAGTGTGCTACGTTTTGGACGAATAAGTACGTCTTTAAAATCTAATTTGATTTCGTCTTCGATTCTCATCTTTGATTTGCTAACGGGTTAAAAAGTTGTCCGTCTAAGCTACTAGCGGTTCTCAAACGGCGATAGGTGTTTTGCACACCCACTGCTTGGTTCCAAGCATCTTCAAGGGCATGATGTTTAAGCACAGGCGGACGCTGTGGGTCAATACCAATATCAAACAGAGTTCTAGTACAACGCACCTGCCAAAAATTCCAAGGAGTTGCTTTTTGCAGTTTCTTAAAAATGTTTTCACAAATGACAATGTCAAAGGCAGCACCATGACTCCATATGCGTTTAGCACCCCAGCAAAATGTATACAATTGATTCATTGCTTCTCTTATATGAATCCTATTGTCTGGACTAAAAGCTTCGTCTTGTGCTTCTTTGCTTTGTTGACTCCACCATTCGATTGTATCTTTACTAACTTCAAGCTCAAGGTCATCGCAACTACCTGGATCTACCTTAATATAAAATTTTTCACAACTTGGTTCTTTTAGATCATCACCAAACGGATCAAATTTTACTGCACCAATTGTAAGAACAGCGGCATTTGGACTTGTGGCTAGAGTTTCTAAATCGATCATTATATCTGTATTCATAATTATATTATACAGTAATAATGATTGAAAGTCAATACATTTTCTTAGGTAGTTGCTCTTTTTCTAATTTCTTTTGATAGCGTGCCACGGCGGCTGCTTTTTTACGTTTACGAGCAGTAGTTGGCTTTTCGTAAAACTCTTTCTTTTGGAGAGTTTTAAGTGTGCCAGCATCTTCAACTTTATTTTTAAAACGTCTTAGGGCACGGTTAATATCTTCACCTTCTTTAAGGATAACACCTGTACCTTTAGTT